>Ga0272448_1000136_pt1 | contig 106367 bp, 88 predicted proteins | sample YNPCB0191_FD_202220 | JGI IMG/M metagenome (GOLD analysis project Ga0272448, IMG submission 202220) | Hot spring sediment microbial communities from Yellowstone National Park, WY, United States - YNP-CB-019-1 | ecosystem: Environmental > Aquatic > Thermal springs > Hot (42-90C) > Sediment... | reverse complement strand
TGTGTTCCTTGACAAAGCCCAATAACATCTCCATTTTTATAAATACCAAATTCCCTTCCTGCTTCATCCCAATAACTTGCTGTATAAACAGTTCCATCAGGTGTAACAAATATACTTTCTATTGAGTCCTGGACCCATTTTTCTCCACCTCCAAAAGTATTTCCAAGCCAACTTATTTTATATTCAAACCCATACAATAGTGAAATTATAAAAAAGAATAAAATCCATTTTTTCATTTCCTACTCCTTTTATTGAATCTGTTGGCCTGCCCACTTCCAAAATGGTGAATTACCACTACCACCATTATCATCACTTTGTAAATTACAATTTATCCCGGGTTGATAATTTCCACTTATCCATTGAACTGAACCATCCCATTTTAAAACATTATATCCTTCTCCTTTATGTAAATAAAACTTTATCCAATTCCCCGTTGGCATTGCTCTTCCATCACATACAGCAACCCTTCTTGCAGGGTCTGTTTTTGAATATTTAATTATATTTTCTAATTTTGTCGCAGGTGGTACATTCCACCACCAAATTGCTCTATGATTATATGCATAGGATGAAGTAACTCTAATAGATGGAATTATCTTGGGGTCAGGCCAATATTTTTTAAATAAACTACCTTTTAAATATTCTGGAAACCAATAACTATAGTGAACTGCAAAACTAACAGATGGACAATAATAAACCTTCCCATCTTTTAAATACCCACATTGATATAGTTTCCCAAAAGAAGATACATACCACGGTCTTGAACCATAGGCAGATTGATTTGTAAGTGCACAAAAATATTTATAATCATGATAATTATTGTTCTGGAAATTACTATCCTGGGATGTCTGAGGAACACCTCTAAAATCTCCAAAAGGCACATTTCCATCATAATCATTAGCATACATAAAAATAGCAAGTCCTATCTGTTTTAAATTATTTACACATACCGCTCTTCTTGCATTTTCCCTCGCCTTACTTAAAGCAGGTAATAACATAGCAGCCAGAATACTTATTATAGCCACTACAACAAGCAATTCTATCAGAGTAAATCCTTTCCTTTTCATATTATCACCTCCTTTTCAAATTTGTTTAGATGTCTTTACAACTATTTTAAAACATTTTTTTATTTTGTCAAGTTTTTTTATATTTCCTTTACAGAACCTCTTATTACAATCTCTGGTTTAAATATTTCTTTTTTTGGTTCTTCTGGTATAATTATTTGTTTTCTTATATTTTCCATTATTATTTCAACTGCTTTTTTTGTCATCTGATAATATGGTGTTTTAACTGTTGTTAAATTGAAATCTTCTGCCAGAGGAGTATCATCAAATCCGCAAATAGAAATATCTTCTGGAATTTTATAACCTTCCTCTTTTAATGCTTTTATTGCTCCTATTGCACCTGCATCACTTACTGAAAATATCGCTGTTGGTAAATCATTTCCTTTTTTCAAAATCTCTTTTATTTTTTTATATGCTTTTTCTTTTGAGTCCTCAAAAAAATTCGTTTTACAATCAATTATAAATTTTTCATCAAATTCAATTCCATAATTTAAAAGAGCAAGTTTAAATCCAACAATTCTATCCCATATGACACAGGAAACCGGCTCATTTACAAGTAAATTTATTTTTCTATGTCCATTTTTTATCAAATATTCAGTCATCTTATAAGAACCATAAGAAGAATCAACAATAATCCAGTCAATTTTTGCAGTATCAATCCTTCTTCCCAAACTTAAAACACATATTTTATTTTTCTGTAAGTACTCAATTAAATCCCTATCTCCTTCACTGAAAATTGACAAACTTATTATTCCTGAAACTGATTTATCTCTAACTATTTCTTCACATGCATCTTCAAGTTCTCCATAATCTGCAACCTGATAAATAGTTAAAAGACAATTCTTCTTTTTTAAAAAACTTGTAAAATAACTTATTTGAGGGGAAGGAATATTATCATGAGTTTTATATACAAGTATTCCTATAAGCAATTTCTTGTCATTTTTTTCTAATTTTGGAGAGGTTATATATGTTCCGCTTCCATGTTTCCTTTCTATAAAACCTTCCTCTATAAGTTCATCAATCGCTCTTCTCAATGTCTGTCTGCTTACACCAAAATTTTTACTTAATTCTATTTCTGATGGTAATCTATCACCGCGTTTTAAATATCCTCTAATTATATTTCTTCTTATTTTCTCTGCTATCTCCTTATATACCTTTTTTTCTCCATCCTTTTTTATCTTTAAATTTGTATAGATGTTCATACTTTTATATTAACACCTATTTTTAATTTGTCAATAGAAAATTTTTCACCAAATATTTTTCATATGCCATGAATCAAGATATTTAATTAAAGATGGTTGTCCATGAGAATAGAAAGAAATATCAATTGCATCTTTTAGAGTAGGGTAAACACGGCTTACTATTCTTTGTCTTTCATTAATAAAAACCTCTAAAATACTTCTATCAATAAAAATGCGCAATTTAAGTGGTTCTCCTTTAGCAAGAGCAAAAGGTGCTGTTTCGGGTGGTCGTTTAATTACATCAGAAGACAAAGAAGAATAAGAAGTATCTATGGAAATAACACTGTCAGGATGCCATTCAGGTAAATTTGCTATTCGTCCCCGATTTGGATATCCACCTTTTTTAAATAAAAGTATACGGGTAAATTCTTCTTTCTTTTTGCTCCTTAATACATTTATTTCAATCAAAGAAGTATTTTGTAGTTCAATTTCTGTTATTATTTCCATTGAATTTCCGCTAATTCCTTTTAACATCACTTCTTTATTTGCAGGTAATTGAAGGTTTTCTATATGCTGGTGGTTATAACGTAAAGTTTTAATAGAATCAACAGGTTTTAATTTTAATCTGTCTTCATCAGTAAGTGAAAGTGATACAGGTATAGTCATAACCTGCTTTCCATCTTTAATCGCAGGTGCTACATTAGAAATAAGAATAATTTCTCCGTTTTCTATAGGTGTTGCAGAGGGTGCAATAATTCCTCCATTATATGGTTCTCCAAATGTGAATCTATGATGAGATGTAATTATAAATTTATTTCTTTTTTTGTCATAATTACCAATAAATGCCTGGCCTCCACTCATATGACTGAAAAATAAAAGTATATACTTATTTCTAATAGGCCAGAAATATGGACAGGCACAATCATCTCCTATCAAACTAAAACGGTCTTTTTTAATAAAAGGATGGATATATTCCCATTTTTTAAGGTCTTTAGAACGAAAAAGGAAAGGAGATAAAACAGGTTTTTGATTTGGTCCATCAGGAAGTCGGCCATTACATAAACAGTAATAAAAATTTTCTTTTTTCCAAATGCATGGGTCAAAAGGTATTGTCTGGTGCAATTCAGTTAGTTTTTTTAACACATCTATTGGGATTACAGGGCCACCTGTAACTTTTTGCCAGTTAAGTAGAAAAGGGTCATTTGAAACTGCACACATAATTCCAGCATCAACCCCAAAATAAATTGCTATAACACGATTTTTTTCTACTAATGAGGAACCAGAAAAACAGTGTTTTTCAGGTCCAGGATAAATTGCATAGGGTAAATCATACCAGTGTATTAAATCATTACTGATAGTATGTCCCCAGTGCCATTGAGAACTTTCTGGAGGATATACTTGATAAAAAAGATGCCAGTGTCCGTTCCAAAAACAAAGACCATTTGGGTCATTCATAATACCTTCAGGGCTTGTAAAATGATAAGCAGGATAATAAGGGTCCGAGGAGCAGTCCTTCCTTAAATTTTTCCATCTTTTAAGGATTGGATTATTTTCCAACAGATATTCCATTTTCACCTGTCAAAGTAATTTCATTAGAATTATTATTTTTTTTCATAAATATTTTTTTTGGGAAAGGAGGTAGAATTTCTTTTTATAAAATTTACAGGAAGTTTTACCTTATATTTGTTTTTATCAATTCCTTTTTCTATTCTGTTAAGTAATATTTCAGCAGCCTTTTTCCCCATTTCAAATTTTTCTTGTTCAATAGTTGTCAATCCAGGATGTATTTGATAGGAAAAAGGAAGATTGTCATAACCAGCAATTGAAATATCATCAGGGACTTTTAATCCACATTCAATAATTGCTTTAAGGCATCCAATTGCCACATCGTCATTAATACAAAAAACAGCAGTTATTTCAGGGAAATCTTTTATTATTTTTTTCCCTGTTTCATATCCATTTTCAAATCCTCTTTTCCCGCTTGAAAAAATATATTCTTTTTTAATGTTTATTTCCTGAAGTGCTTTTTTATATCCTTCTATTCTTTCATTTACAGATGTTGCTTCTGGTTCTGCTATAACTGCAATATTTTTATGTCCAAGTTCAATTAAATGTTTTGTTATTATATATCCACCTTCAAAATTATCAGAAACAACATAATCTGTATTTAATTCAGGTATGTATCTATCTATAAAAACAAAGGGGACTTTCTCAACAATTAATTCAGCATAGATAGGTAAATTTTTATTTTCAGTGCATGGAGCAATTATAAATCCTCCAACAGCATCTTTATATCTTAAAATATATTCCTTTTCTTTTTCATTTTTATTTTCCGTATCGCATAAAACAAGTTTATAACCATTTTTATCAAGACAATATTGAATTCCTTTTAGAATTTCATTAAAAAATGGTCTTGTAATATCAACCAGTAACACACCAATTGCTTTTTTGTCCCTTAATTTTTTTGGCTCATAAATTACTTCAGTTCCAAATCTTTTTTTTCTTTTAATGAAGTTTTCATTTTGAAGAAGTTGAAGGGCTTTTCTAATTGTAATCCTGCTAACATTGAAAATCTTCGTTAATTGAATTTCAGGGGATATTAACTCACCTTTTTTTATTTTCCCTTCTTCAATATCTTTCTTTAATTTTTCGTAGATTTTCCAGTATAAAGGTTTTTCTTTTTTAAATTCGTCCATTTTTTTATTTTATTTTTTATATAATTTTTGTCAATTATCTTGCCTCAATTTCGGTTATATAAAAGTTTTTATAATAATTTGAAATAGGAACAAATCTCAATTTTTTTACATTTTTAAGATTAAGTTCAAATGTATTGATTGAACTATTCATAAATATTCCAAATTTTACTGTCTTCCATTTTTTCTCATCTTCATCCCATTTTTGAACAACCGCTTCTTTTATAAATGATTCAGGAAATTCAGGGTTTTCATAAATTGTTAAATATTGAACATCCTCTTCCTTTTTGAATTCAATTTCAATCCATATCTGTCTTCCTGCTGTTGCATCCCAGAAAAGTTCATCTAAATTTAATAAAGGGTGCTTAACATCATCATATTTCCCATTTTTTAAATCATCTTCTTTAATTTCAACTTTTCCTTCTGACATCCATCCGCCAGTCCCACCAATTTTTATATTAGCAAGTCCTTTTTTAATTTTATCTTCACCTGATGGAATAAAATTTTTGGTTGTGGAATTATATTCTGGTGTTATTATTAAGTTTTTATCTATTTTGAAATTTTTCATCATTTCCATAGGATTTTCAATATTTAGAAATTTATCCATATCAATTTTCCACAATTCTTTCAAGTTTTTATCAAATACTATCAAAAAGCCATTATAAGAAATGGTATAAATTTTCTCATTCAAAACACACAGTTTTTTAATGTTAAAATTTAAATCTCTTTTTTCAATTAAATTACCCTCATAATCTATTTTGGAAATTTTGCCTCCTTCATCATTTATAATTATGCTTTTTTCTATAAAATCTAAAGAAATTGGTTGATTTTTCCATAATAAACTTAAAATAACTTTACCTTTAAAATCTCTTATTTCAATTAATCTTCTTGGTGAATAAATTATCCCTATAAGTTTTTCTTTTTCATTTATTTTAATATCAATTGGAGTAAAACCCTGTTGAATAGTCCAATTACAAAGATTTTCACCTTTATTGTTAAAAAGGAATATTTTCCTTTTTTCTCTGCCCCAACTCCCTATTTGTAAATTTAAAAGAATTATTTCGCCATTTTTACTTAAAATTATTTGTGATGGAAAATATAACTCTTTTTCGTCCCATTTATATTTCCATAAAATTTCTCCTGTTTCAATTTTTACTCCAAAAATTTCTGCATTATAAAAATGGTCAGGGGTTATCCATCCATTATTGGTTGTTTCAGAAAAAAGAATTATGGCATAATCTTTTCCTTCCGGTATTGATACATTGAATTGAGGGCATCTCTCGTCTTTATCTGAAACAGGCCATTCAAGTTTATCAAATTCTTTCCAGTAATCAATTGACCATTTTTTCACCCATTTATTATTTTCAAATTTATAACAAATAATTCCATATTTCCCTCCAATAATTACTATATTTCCATCATCACTTATTCCAAAAGAAGAACCAAAAGAATCTCCAAAAGATGGGAAAATATTTAAAAGCCCTTTTTCAAAATCATAAAGGTAAAAAACATCTCCATTATTTATAGTTCTTGTTGCTGCTCCAAATTTTTTATTTTTTTCATTTAGATATAAATTGTATATTTTTTCTGATTGGCCAATTCTTTCAACTTTTATAACTTCTCCATTATTTCCATTATCTTCAATTAAAGCAATGTTTTTCATATATGTTTCTGCTCCAATTAAAATATATTTTCCATTTTCAGATATTTTTATATCTTTAAGTGAAACACCTGTCCTTTCTTCAAGTGTTTCTAATTCACTAATTTCATCTTTCCCATATTTAACATTTCTTATTGTAGAATTTATTTTTAGTTTATATGATTGTAATGAGAATTTACCACTTAATAAGAATTCTTCAAAAGATTTTATTCCATTTATAAGTCCTTTTTCATCTCCACCTAAAATTATTATCCCCTTTTTGTCAGAATCAGGAATAGAATAAATTGCTGTAATTAAACATCTTTCATTACCTATAATATTTTTTGTTATAGGTAAATCTAAGATGCCTAAATTTTTACATTTTTCAATAATTTCACCTTCGGTTTCCCTTTTTTCAATCCAGCCAGATGTAATGAAAATTTTTACTTCAGATGATAATTTTGTATCAAAAATAACATCTATACCTTCTTCATTTAATATTTCTTTAATTTCCTGCATTTTTTCTAAATATTCCTTAGAATCAGGAGGAGTTATTATAAATACTTTTTTATTCTTTGCCATTTCCTTAAGAATATTTTTTATATTTTCTTCTCTGAAAACCTTTATATTAGAATCTTGATAAATCCAATCACCTGAAAGGGTAGAGGTGAAATTGAACTCTATATTTTTTGTTTTTCCTGTTATAAGTTCAGTTATTTTTAATTTTAGGTTTGTTTCATTCAATGGCAATTGATATTTCAAAGTAAAAACTCCATTTTTTTCAGTTGTTCTATATATCCTTTCCACTAAATTTTCTTTACCATCATAAATTTCTATTTTTAAAGGAATTATTCCTTTTATTAAATTTCCCTTTTTATTTTTTACTCCAATGGAAATATTTATATTATCTTTTCTCTCTGAGGAACTTATATAAATAGAACCAATTCCTTCAGGAACAATAGAAAGAAGTTTACCCGAATAGTTTAAAAGATTGAGTTTTAATCTGTATAAATTCCCCTGAATTTCAGGTTTTAATAGTGTGTGGTTATAAACATCATAAACTTCAGAATTTTTTATATAAGGAAAAGAAAGATTAATTGTTTTTGGAAGATACCCTTTTCTGAAAAATGTGCCAAGAAACCATGCATCTTCAGGTTTCCATGGAAAAGGAGACATTTCAGAAGCAAGATGAATATATTTAACTTCTCCTCCATCAAAAATATTTTTAGATACCCATAAATCATCCGTATCAACAGGAAAATTTTTATACTTATCACAGTAATATTTAAGTTTTAAAGTAATTTTTTCAAGAATTGGTTGAAGTAAAGGAAACCATGAATCTGCAGCATATCCTTGCCACATTGCTGTTTTTAATTCAGAATAAAAATTTTCAAGATTTATAGGAATTCCTTTTTCAAATTTTAAACTCTCTTCATCATAAAAGACATTTCCACCCTTAGAAATAAAATCTTCTATTTGTTTTTTTACATTTTCAGGTAATTCTTTTATGCCTATTATAAATAGCATTCCAAATTTTTTATTTTTTTCTTCATCAAACAAATAACCATTTATTATATCTTCTTCATAAATTATACTCATTGGAATTCCAGCCATAAGACCAGCCCCATAAACTGCCCAAACTTTTTCCCAGTGAGGAGTTCCCATACAATTTCTTCCTTCTTTAACATCCTGAGTATAAGAATATAAAATTGCTCCTTCATTAAAAGGGGTTGATTTTGAATAAATTCCTCCAAATTCTTTAGCAATTTCATTTACTACTTTAATTTTATAAGAAGCATTCCAATCGTTAAAAGGTCTTGTATGTTGAGTACCTATTCCTTGAACTCCTCTTCCAAGAACAAGATTTGAATTTTTTACATATATATCTCCTTCTCCTGCTGAATAATTATTATCAAAAACACCCATAATAGGTAATTCAGGTCTTTTAAGAAAATCAACTGAATGAGGTGCATACCAAGGAATATGATAACCTTCTGAAAGAAAATGTGAATAACTTTCATCCATATCTTTATAAATAACAGGTGCGTAACTTCCTTCAACTGCTGGATACTGCCACATAGGAGTTGTTGTAATTTTTATATTTTTATTTATTTCTCTTACCGCATTGTTAAAATTTGAATACATTACATCAAGAGCATAAAGTAAAACATCTGTCCATGGACGATTTTTAAATTTTTCTTCGTATTTTTCCTTTAACCATTTCTGAGGTTTATCTCCGTATTGTTGCATATCTGCCGTCCATCCCCAACTACCAAAAAACATTTCATCATTATAATTAAATCCATAAAAAGAAGGGAATTTCATCAGCCATTGAGTTATAATTTGTAAAGTAGGTATATATTTTTGAATGTGTTCAGGTATATAAACTGCATGGGCACAATGATACAAAATTTGTAAATCAAGATATGTCTTATATTTAACTGCTTTATCAAGGTATAATTCCTGTTGCCATTTCTGATATCCGGGGAATTTATAAAACTCAGGAATTGAAAGAGCATGGTGTGAAACATCAAAAGGACAATAATCTTTCCTCCATCCTCCGTATGAAGCATCTCTTACAGTTTCTCTATTAAAGTTCATATAATTTAGTTGCTCAAGATAATCATTAATATAAGAAATACTTTCTGGATAATCTGCTACCTTTTGAGATAGAGTTATTGGTTCATTTGGAAATTCGTGATACAAAATTCTCTGCATTTCACTTTCAGGAAGATTTGAAACAATATTAAATTTGAATGGATAAATTTTATAATTTTCAATAAAACATGTGAGTTCATATTCTCCTGGTAGTAAATTTCCTGTTATTTCAGATGGTATAAATCCATAAAATGAATTCAACACTTCAATATTCTTTTCAAAAATAATTTCATTCTCATGTTTTAGAGAAATTTTTAATGATTTTTGTTCTGGATTTTTTTCCTTTTTTATTATCGCAAAATCTATTTTTTCACCTTGAATGAAATTTGTTCTGCAAGTTTGAGAAATAATTGTTACTGATTTTTCTACATTTTGTGGAATGAGCATAATTGTTTTTTGAATATAAGGGTCTTTTTCCCTATTCATCCAGTCAATCCATCCTTCTCCATATCTTACACAAATTTCATGAATTCCATCTATATTTTCAGGTATTTTAATTTTTAAAAAATTATCCTTATATTCACTTTTTATTTCAGACCATTTTAAATCACTTCCATCTGACTTCCTTATTTTTACTTTCCACTTGTTTTTTTCTGCTACTTCAGGTCTTCCTGATACATTGACTTTTAAATCAATTTCACTCCCGGAGACAAAAATACTATCTGGAAATTCAACCTTTACTTTTATAAATTCAGGTCCAAAAGTTTCATATTCTTTAAAGTCAGGTTTCCATTTTACAAAAGTAACTGTTTTATCTGGAGTAGAAATATATAAACATCCATTTTCATCAGTTTCAATATCAACATACATACCCCAAGGATGATATAAAGAAAGTCCCTGAGGTAAATTTATGTAATTTATCTGCTCAAAAATTATATTTTTATCTTCTCTTTTTATTCTGAATATCCCTATTCCTTTTCCATCAGGACTGAAAGCAACTCTTGAATCTTCAAAAACCCCAATTTTACCATAACCTTTTGTTTTTCCAAGAAATTCTCCATTATAATCAAATGCCCATATTTCATTAAATCTTCTTGCAGAAACATATATTATCTGAAGTTTAGGGTCAACTTCAATATCCTCATACCATGTTCTTTTATTATCATCAGCATCTGGTTTTCTGCAATCATACCTGTTTATATCCCTTATATAATTTCCATTAAAATCAAAAACCACTATTCTTGACCAGTCAGGGTCAGGGAAATTTGGTGGTGCTAAAGTAGTATCAAGTGCAAATATCAATTTTCTTTCATAATCAACAGCAATTCCTGTTGGAGAAGTCCATCCAGTCATATCTGCTCTTAAATGTTTCTCATCTCCTCCTCTTCCTACAATCATTTTATAATATGTTCCATCAGGTCTGTACATAGCAATATGACCATTAGCATGAGAAATATCTGCAATAAACCAGCCATCAGGTAAAGGTATGATTTCTTTAGGAGCACTTGGACATCCAATTTTACCACAAATTTTACCTTCCCAATTAACAATAGTATAAGCATTTTCTCCTGCACCAAAATATAGAAATTTTCCATCTTTACTAACTTCAAAATTCCTTCCTGTTAAATCAGGGATTTCTTCTAAAATAATAGTTTTTTCGTCTGCAAAAGTAAATAATGCTAAAATTGATAAAAATATAAATAAAATCTTCCTCATTTTTTCTCCCTTTCAAAAACAAACTTAATAACTTTTCTTGGAGGAACATAAAATTCCTCTGTTTCAGTTTTTTCTACTGAAACAAATCCTGAAATTAATCCATCATATTTATATGAATCTTGTGTTTTTTTGATTATATTTGCTATTAATTTTGTTCTAACTTCCTTTTCAAGAGGATTCCATAATTCAACAATAAATTTATTTTTTACTTCTTTATCATATACAGGAACCTGAGGGATTAAAGATAAAACCTTATCATTGGAAGAATAGACAATCCCTTCACCATAAAAAAGAGAAAGAATTATTGGTTCTACACTCTGATAACCTGCAAGCATCGTCTGGTCCCATGGGTTTTCATATGAGATATAGGGATACTTTTTATAAAATTTTTCTTCTGTTTTCAATTTATTAACCCTGATATATTTTATATTCATATTTTTATCATAAATCCTTTTAAATAATCTTGCTGCAGGGAATTGAGCAAAACCTGTGTGATTATGCAGCCATAAAATATCGTAAAATCCTTCTCTTTTTATATTATTAAGTAAAAGATAAGAAATCTGCTGAAGAGAAAATTCTGTTTCCCATGGAGGCATTTGGGCATACTGGTCCCTTCCACCTGTTGAACCATGAGCCCAGCCACGAGTATCCATATCTTTAACTTTTGATTCATTATATGTTATAAAATGTGAAGATATTAAAAAATTGCCAAATTTTTCAGCGCATAAAAGGTATTTTTCATCTTTAAAAATATTATAGGCAAGAATATTTGCAGAAATTCCGACTGCATGACCAAAAGGTCTTGCCTGTCCTGCACCAACAAAATCATTTTCACTTGCACAATTGAAGTTCCAGAATTTTTCTTCAAGAATTTTGTTTGCTTTTTCAAGTAGTTCCTTTCCAGAATTTTTAAAAAATTCATCCTTAAAGACAAGATAGGAAAGAAAATTTAAAAAAGTATCCCATACAAGAACACCTCCATCTCCTTTTTTCGTTTCAGGAAGAGGATTAAGAATAAATTCATTTCTTCTTTTAGTATAATCTTTTATAATTTCAAGAGTTTCTGTTAGACAATTCATTATAAATGATTTTCTTAAAGCACCAATATAAAAAGGAGTTGGACCTATTGTCCATGTCTGTTGAGAATCAATTTCAGGATTTGCACCCTCACAGAATTTTTTCTCAAGTTCTTCTGTTTTTTTAATTATTTTTTCTTCATTCCAGATATAACCAAGATATGATAAAGGACCAATCCATTGACCGCAAAAAAGAGCAACTCCATCATCCCATTTTGGTCTTGTTCCTTCTAAGTAAACCCTAACACCTTTTTCTGGATTATATAATCCTGAATCTTTATTAAATTGACTTGAAAGATAATCTGCTGATTTGAGCCATGAAATACCCATTTTTTTGTGTGTTTTATAACTTTCTATTTCTCCATTTTCTGGAAAGTGTATTTTAAGACATCTTTCCCATCCTTCAGCAAGAATTTTATCAATTCTATTTTCAAGTATTGAAGAAGTATAGTCAATAATAAGTTTCTGTTTTATTTCTTTATTTTTTTTAATAAAGATATTGGGGTCTTTATAAAGAGAATTATTCCAGTTTATTCCTCCTACAAGAAATTTCATTCCTTTTAATCCTTTTTCATTTTTCCTTGTAGGATGAACAAATATGTCCTTTATATCTGTCTCATTCCAGTTTCCGATTATAATTATATTCCTTTGATTTGTTCCGTCACTATTTGATATTTGGTTGAAAACAAAAGGAGTTGAAGAAGGTGCAGTAAGATGAGCAGAACCAAATTTTGCATAATACCAGAAAGGATGATTAAAACCTGCACCGCTTATTTCACTTCCATTTTTAAAATAATAAACAGGCTGTTGAGATATAAAAGTAAAAATTTCACAATTGTCATCATACTCATAAGGTGTTTCAAAAAATGAAAGACCTTCAAGAACCTCAATTGAGTAATCAACTGGCATAAATTTTGTTTCAATTAAAAATCCTGATTTTTTATCTTCAGGGATAGCAATTTCAACTTTCCATAGCACTTCAACATCAGCAAAATATACTTTCCCACCAAATAGAGCCCTATTATTTTCTAATTCAAGCAAAATACCTTCTTTTATTCTTAAAAATCCAATATTCAAAAATTCATGGTCTTTAAAACGAAGCATCAATTTATCATCTTCCCTGAACCATTCAGGAGAAAATGTTTGATTATTTTTTTTTATAAAAGTTATAGATTGCCTTCCATTTTTTAAAACTATTTTTTCCATTTTTTTTCCTTTTAAAAGTATATAATAAGTATTCTTTTTGTCAAGTTTTTGTCTTTTCGAGAAATTTAAAATTCTAAAAAGTTTGATTTAAGCAGGAAATTTGTTTGTCCAAAAAACTTATTTTTTTAATTTAATTTTTAAAGTATTTTTTGAAATAATATATTGTTCAATTAAACTTGCTATATTCATTGTTACCCAGTAAAGTAAAAGACCTGATGGGAAATTATAAAGGATGAAGAGGAACATTAAAGGCATAATTATAGTGAGTGATTTTTGATTGGGATCAGTTTGTGGAGTAAGTTTTTGCTGGAAATAAGATGTTATTGTCATTAAAATTGGTAAAATATTAACTGGAATTCCATTTATTTTTAAAACAGTATCAGGCATTGAAAGGTCTTTTATCCATAAAATAAAAGGTGCTCCTCTTAAAAATATTGAATTTCTTAAAGCAAGGAAAAAACCAACAAATATAGGAATTTGAATTATCGTAGGAAGACAACCAGCAAATGGATTTATGTTATATTCTTTATAAATATTCATCAATTCCTTCTGGAGTTGATAAGGATTGTCTTTATATTTTTTTTGTATATCCTGTAAGTATGGTCTTAATCTTTGAAGTTGTTTCATTGAATATAAACTTTTTCTTGTTAAAGGAAAGAATACAATCTTCACTATAAATGTCAATATTATAATTGCCCATCCCCAGTTTGGAAATATTTTATGTATAGCATTCAAAATTATGAACAAAAAACGTCCTATAATTGTAAAGAAACCTTTTCCAAAAATTTCCTGTTTTATATAATTTTTTGCTACAAAATAATCAGAAGGTCCTGCATAAAATTTAAATTTATATGTTTTTTCTTCTCCTTCTTTTAAATTCAAATTTTCAATAAGTAAATCTAAATTTATAAATTTAGAATCAGGGTCAATTATTACAGTTGACTTTTCAGGTAGATAAATAAAAATAAGGGAATAACGGGATGAATAACCAACCCAGTTACAACTTTTATAAATTTTTTTTTCTTTAATTTTATAAGGGTCAATAAATACAGGAAGTCGGTTAATTCCAGCAATTATTTTCGGAGGTATGTACCCTCTCTGTTTTTTTATATTTTCAATGTCAATTTTTAAAACCTCAATTTTGTAGTCCTTTAATTGTATATCCTTATCTACTTTATTCTTTATGTTTTCTTCATATTGAAGAAAATAATCATTCTCAGGAACAAATAATTTTTTCTGACAATAAAAATCAGAAGTTCCTTTTGATAAATAAATTTCATTGGAATTTTCAATTTTTAAATCAAAATCATTTTCCAAAGAAATTTCAGGATTATAAAAAAGTATTGCTCCTTCATTTAATGGAAAAAACTTTTCTCCTTTTCTTAAAAATTTCTTAAGACCAATTTCCTTTATATAACCAATTTTTTTATCAAGTTTTAAATAGTAATCTTTATTTTCAAATTCAAAGATTTCCCCTTCCTGAATTTGTTTAACTTCTTTTTTTATTTCTTTTTCTTCTGTAATTTTTCTATCTAACTGTTGTTTCTGGTATTCTTGAACAGGAGATTTCTTTACGGAAATTTTACTAAAAACTAATATTATTAAGATTGAAAGTGTAAAAGCAATTAATAATCTGATATCTTCACTTATTTTATCCATTTTTCCACCGGGTCATAACCACCTTTATTAAAAGGATGACATCTTAAAATTCTTTTAATACCTAAAAAAATCCCTTTAAGCCCTTTTTTTTCTATTGCCTGAATCATAAAATCTGAACAACTTGGATAAAATCTGCATACATTACCAAAAAAAGGCGAAAATAAAATTTTGTATAATTTAATAAGCACTATAACCAATCTCATTTTTAATTTTTCCTATTTCATTTTTAATTTCATCTTTTGACTTTTCAATTATTCCTTTTTTCAATATAAATAAAAAATCACCTTTTTCAAAATTTCCTCTTATAACTTCTCTTATTATCCTTTTTACTTTATTTCTCATAACAGGTTTACCAATTTTTGAATGTGTTATAAAACCAATTTTTAAATCTTCTCTTTTTTTAAAATAAAGTATAAAATTTTCTGTTTCAAATCTCTTACCTGTTTTTATAATTTCCCTTATTCTCTTTTTTATCATCCAGCAAGTCGCTTTCTGCCTTTTCTTCTTCTGTTGTTTATAATCTTCCTTCCACTTTTTGTTGACATCCTTGCAAGAAAACCAATTTTTCTTTTCCTTCTTAATTTATGTGGTCTAAATGTTATTGACATTTTAAACCCCCATAATTAAAAAAATATTATACTACTTTAATTTAATCTTTTCAATTTCTGTTTTTTTCAGTTGTCTTAAAAATGAGAAATCAGTTAAGTTTAAATTGATAGGCGTAATTGAAACATATCCATTTTTTACTGCATTAACATCACTTTTCTTTTCTTCTTTTATTTCTTCAAAATTACCTTTAAGCCAGAAATAAATATTTCCTCTTGGGTCAACTCTTTTTTCATATTCTTCATTAAATCTACTTTCACTTTGATAAGTAATTTTTATTCCTTTTATTTCATCTATTTTTTTATTGGGAACATTTATATTTAAAATTGTATCCTTGGGAAATTTCATATGTTTTATTCTGTCTATTATTTTTAAAACAACTTTTGCACAATCATCAAATCTAAAGTTTTTATAACCTGCAAGTGAAACAGCGATTGAAGGAATTCCAAGTATTGCTCCTTCTGCTGCTGCGGAAACAGTTCCTGAATATAAAATATCCATTCCAAGGTTAGGACCGGCATTTATACCTGAAATAACCATATTAATTTTCTCTTTTATCAATTCTTTTAATCCTATTTTTACACAATCAACTGGTGTCCCTGAAATAACATAACATGAGAAATTATCAATTTTAATTTTTTTTACTCTTACAGGATTTAATAAATTTATTGAATGACTTACTGCACTCTTTTCTGTTTCAGGAACAACAATATGGATTTCAGCAATCCTTTTTAAATATAAGTAAAGTATCTTCAAACCATCAGAAAAAAATCCGTCATCATTTGTTAATAGAATATTCATTTTCTTTTTGGAGCAGACCGGATTTGAACCGGCAACCTTCCGCATGCGAAGCGGACGCTCTCCCATTGAGCTACTGCCCCTATATTATTTAATTATACAACCTTTTGAAAATGATATAAAATTAAATTTATGAAAAAAGCGATTATTTTTGGAGCGGGTCAGATTGGAAGAGGATTTATTGGTGAATTATGTTATGATTCTGGATATTTTATTATCTTTGTTGATATTGATGAGAGAATAATTGACTTATTGAATAAAGAAAAAAAATACACAATAAATTTACTTGGAAAAAAGAAAGAAGAAAAAATAATTGAAAATTTTTTTGCAATTCCTTTGAAAAATGAAAATGAAATAATGAAGGAAATTATCGATTCTGACATTATCTTTACAGCAGTTGGAGCCAAAAATTTACCTTCACTCTCAAAAATTATTGCAAAAGGAATAAAAGAAAAATCAAAAAATAAAGAGACATTTTTGAATATAGTAATATGTGAAAACTTACTTAAGGCGAGTGAAGTTTTAAAAGAATCAATTCTAAAGCAAAATATTTTATCTGAAAATGAAATTGAATATTTAGAAAGGAATGTTGGATTTGTTGAGACAGTTATAAGCAGGATGACATCTCCATTAACTGAAGAAGAGAAAAAATTAAATCCACTTTGTGTAAAGGTAGAACCATATAAAATACTACCTGTTGATGAAAAAGGTTTTAAAGGTAAAATTCCTGATATAACTGGACTTTTTCCTGTGTCTGATTTAAATAAATATGAAGAACTTAAACTCTTTGGTCATAACTTATCGCACGTTTGTCTTGCTTATTATGGATTCATTAAAAAATGGACATATATCTGGGAATGTATAGAAGATAGGGAAATTTTTAATTTACTGATAAATGTTCAAAATGAAGTAAAATCTGCTTTGAATAAAAAATATACCTTTAAGAGAAATGAAATTGAAGAATACTTTACAGACCTTAATAAAAGATTTGACAACAAACTTCTTGGAGACACAGTTTACAGAGTTGGAAGAGAAGTATTAAGGAAAATAGGGAAAAATGAAAGGATTATAGGTTCTATTAATCTTTGTCTTGAATACGGCATTTTTCCTGAAAATATATGTTTTGTTCTTGCCACTGCTTTATGTTATAATAATCCTCTTGATAAGGAAAGTGAAGAATTGCAGAATATAATCAATAAAAATGGAGTTGATTTTGTTTTAAAAGAAATATGTGGTATTGAAGATGAAAGAATAAAAAAGAGAGTTAAAGAAATATATGAAAAATTAAAAAAATGAAAGGCGCAATTTTAAAGGATATTGAAGAACTTGAAATTAAAGAAGTAAAAGTCCCTGAACCAAAAGAAAACGAAATTTTAATTAAAGTAAAAAGTTGTGCTATATGTGGAACAGATATTAAGGTATTTCATCATGGTCATAAGCACATTGTTTTCCCAAGAATTACAGGTCATGAAGTAAGTGGAATTGTTTTTAAGGTTGGTAAAAATGTAAAAGAATATAAAGAAGGAGATAGAGTTGCTGTTGCTCCTGCAATTCCATGTGGTAAATGTTATTATTGTAGAAAAGGACAGCAAACAATGTGTGATAATTTAAAGGCAATTGGATATCATTATGATGGTGGTTTTGCCGAATATATGCTTGTTCCTGAAAATGCTGTCTTAAATGGATGTGTAAATAAAATACCTGATAATCTTTCATTTGAACTTGCTTCAATTGCAGAACCACTTGCTTGTGTTATAAATGGTCAGATTTTAAGCAGGATTGAAACCGGGGACATTGTTTTAATTCTTGGTGCAGGCCCAATAGGAATTTTACATGCACTTTTAGCGAAAATAAATGGTGCAGGTAAAATTATACTTGCAGATATTTCAGAGGAAAGAATTAAAGAAGCAGAATTTACAGATGTCTATCTTGTTAATATAAGCAAAAATGATATTTACGAGGAAATTAAAAATATTACAGATGGACATATGGCAGATAAAGTTATTGTTGCTGTTGGAAGTAAAAATGCACAGGAATTATCCTTAAAACTTGTTGCAAAAAGAGGTTCAATTAATTTTTTTGGAGGTCTTCCTAAGGAATCACCATATATTCAATTTGACAGTAATCTTCTTCATTATGGAGAATTTTTTGTTGTTGGAACTCATGGCTCAACTCCATTACATAATAAAATTGCTATTGAACTTTTATCTTCAGGAAGAATAAATGCAGAAAAATTGATTACACATAAATTACCCCTTGAAAAAATAAAGGATGGTTTTGAAATAGTTGAAAATAAAAAAGGACTTAAAGTTCTAATTATTCCTTAAAAGGAGAGAATATGGAAATTACAAAGGAACTTGCAGTGAAATTATTAAAACAGATGATGGAAATAAGACAGTTTGAAGATATGATAATGGAGTTACTTGCTAAAAATATTGCAGAAGGTGGTTCTCATTTATATGCAGGAATGGAAGCAGTTGCAGTTGGAGCGATATCAGTTATAAATCCAGATGATTATATTACAAGTACACATAGAGGACATGGACATGCGATTGCAAAAGATGGTGATTTAAAGGCACTTATGGCTGAAATTCTTGGTAAAAAAACAGGTGTCTGCAAGGGAAAAGGTGGTTCACTACATCTTGCTGATTTATCAAAAGGAAATCTTGGAGCAAATGGAATAGTTGGAGGTGGTCTTGGTATTGCAACGGGAGCAGGTCTTTCAATTAAATTACAGAAACAGAAAAAAGTTGTTTTATGCTTTTTTGGAGATGGAGCAACAAATAATGGAATATTTTTTGAATGTTTGAATATGGCTTCTTTATGGAAATTACCTGTTGTTTATATATGTGAAAATAATAAGTATGCAATGAGTGTATCTGTTGAAAGGTCTCATGCAGTTAAAGATATAACAAAAAAGGCACTTGCTTTTGATATACCAGCAGAAAATGTTGATGGACAGGATGTTCTTGCAGTAAGAGAGGTTGTTGGTAAATGGGTAAATTATGCAAGGGAAGGGAATGGTCCGAGTTTTGTTGTTGCAAATACATATAGATATTATGGACATAGTAGAAGTGACCCAAGGGTTTATAGAACAAGAGAAGAGGAAAAATTCTGGAGGGAAAGAGATCCAATTATAATTTTTTCAAACAGAATGAAAGAGCAGAACATTTTAACAGAGGAAGAAATAAATGCAATTGAGGAAGAAGTAAAAAAGGAAATTGAAGAGGCAGTTGAATTTGCAATAAACAGTCCATATCCTGAACCTGAAGAACTTTATACTGATTTATATGTTTGAAAGGAGTAAAAAATGCGAATAATAACTTACAGACAGGCATTAAATGAAGCACTTGATGAAGAAATGGCAAGAGATGAAAGAGTTTTTTTATTTGGTGAGGATATTGCAATTTACGGAGGTGCTTATGGTGTTACAGCAGGTCTATGGCAGAAATATGGAGACCAAAGGGTAATTGATACACCAATTTCAGAAAATGCTATTGTTGGAACTGCTCTTGGTGCTGCTTTAACTGGACTTAGACCTGTTGCTGAAATTATGTATATTGACTTTATTGGACTCTGTATGGACCAACTTAATAATCAGGTTGCAAAAATAAGATATATGTTTGGCGGAAAATGTACTGTGCCACTTGTAATAAGAACAGAAGGGGGAGCAGGTAGGACTCTTGGAGCACATCATTCACAGAGTTTAGAGGCATGGCTTATTCATATTCCAGGTATTAAAGTTGTTATGCCTTCTACTCCCTATGATGCAAAAGGACTTTTAAAAACATCTATAAGGGATGATAATCCTGTGGTCTTTATTGAACATAAAATGCTTTATAATACAAAAGGACCTGTTCCGGAAGAAGAATATTTAATACCAATAGGAGTTGCAGATGTAAAAAAAGAAGGTAAAGATGTAACAATTGTGACTTATTCAAGAATGGTTTTATTTTCACTTGAGGCAGCAGAAATACTTGAAAAGGAAGGGATAAGTGTTGAGGTTATTGATTTAAGAACATTATTGCCGATGGATATTGAGACAGTTGTAAAATCAGTTAAAAAAACAAATAGAGTAGTTATAGTTGAGGAGGATTGTAAAACAGGAGGTGTAGGTGCAGAAATAGGGATGCAGATAATTGAAAATGGTTTTGATTATCTTGATGCACCAATTGTAAGAGTTGCAGGAGCAGATGTTCCAATGCCAAAAAGTCCGGTTCTTGAAAAACTTGCAATTCCTGATGTAGAAAGAATCTGTAAAGCAGTCAGGTCAATATTATCTTAAAACTCATTTTTAAATCCCCCCATTTTCCCACCTTGGAGGTGGGCTACGGAGATTATTGAGGGAGAAGGGTTTTAAGAGTCGGGATAATAACTTTTGATGGGGGGAAGAGGGGAAATGAGTGGCGAGAAAGGTAATCGGTTGACAGAAATTATTTTGGTGGTTATGATTTATGTTGAAACTTAAAAATTTTTTAATTCAAATTTATAAAAATGGTATCTTACAGAGAATATCTTGAATTTCTTGAAAAATGGGTACCTTCTGCAAAGAAATATCTTTATATTCCACCTGATAGAAAAGACCTTATTTGTTATGGAACAGGATATAGTGATAATTGGTCAGTTCAGACAAATCTCAAAGCATTTGCTGTATTTGCAGTTTTATCTTCAATACCTGAATTGGACAAAAATAAAACAAATATGAGTTCTGAGGAATTAAGGGAAATTTCTTTAAAAATGTTAAGGTTTTCTCTTGAATCCCATATTGAAGGTAATTATCACTCTCTTGATGGAACAAAATGGGGACATACATGGATTAGTGTTTTGGGTCTGGAAAGAGCAATGCATGGTATTGATGGAATAAAGAAATATCTTACTGAGTATGATAAATTACTGTTGAAAAAGGTAATGATTTCTGAATGTAATTGGTTGGTTGATGAGTATTATCGGAGTTGCCCTGAAGAAAAAGGAAAAATTCAAGCAGGTCTTATTAAAAATAATGACCCTGAAAGTAATATCTGGAATGGAGCATTTCTTTTAAGAACATCATTTATGTATCCTGAAGCACCAAGAATTAATGAATATATCAATAAAGGAACTGCATTTCTTATTAATGGTATCTCAATATCTTCTGATAAATTTTCAAAGGAGATTGTTAATGGAAAACCTGTTTATGAATGGTATACTGGAAGTAATTTTTTTGATAATTTTGCTCTTAATCATCATGGTTATCTTAATATTGGGTATATGATAATATGCCTTTCTAATATTGCCATTTTACACTTCTCTTATAAACTTGCTAAACTAATTTGTCCGGATTTCATTTACAGACATGTCAAAGAACTCTGGGATGTTGTAAAGATGTTTATTTTCCCGGATGGACGTTTATGTAGAATAGGAGGAGATACAAGGATTCGTTATTGTTATTGTCAGGATTATATTATTCCTGTTTTACTCATGATTGAAGACCTTTACGGAGAAAAAGAGTGTGAAAAATTTGAGAAAAAGTGGCTGGAGATTGTTCGCAAAGAATTTCTGTATAATGGCGATGGTTCCTTTCTTTCAAAACGTTTAAAAGGTCTTTTAGAATTTTCTCCACTTTATTATACAAGACTTGAATCAGATAGAGCAGTAACACTTTCAATGGGTGCCTATTGGCGTAGATTTTTAAAAATTGGTGGATTCAGTGAAAAAAATAAGGGAAAAACCCAGAAATTCTGGTATGATGAATATCATGGTGCCTGCTTAAATTATGGTAAAAACAGGATTGCTTCTTTTTGTTGGATATCAGCCCAGCGTCCTCAGGGATTATGTGTTCCTACCAATAAAAGTGATATGGCAGAATGGAGATGGAATTGTGCAGGAATGGTCACAGGTTTGGGCAGAATGAATTATCATAAAATAGTTAATCATGAAGAAATTGTTTTTCAAGGAGGTTTTATTACATGGGGCTTTACTGAAATATGGTCTGAGAATTTTCTTGCAGAAGGACAGAAGGCAGAAATAATAGGTAAACAGGATTTAGTTTTTACTGCTTTGCCTGATGATGCAACCGTATTGATAATGCAGAAATGTATTTCTCAAGGGCGGACATTCATTAAAGAAATAAAAGGATTGTTATATAATGTTCCCAATGATATATTCAATGATAATTTCCGTAATTACTATTCGGAAAAAAATAATTATAAATTGGAAGGCAACAATGGGAAAGAAGAAATTATTGATATTTATTCTCGCTGGTTAAATGTAGATAATGTTCTTGGTATAATTGGAGTTTATGGTTCTGACCATTTTAGCATATTTAGACCTGGAAGAAGACAGGCAGGATTAATGTTATCCCAGTATGAAGGAAAAGTTATTGAAACAGGACTCTGGGTTGATGAAATATGTTATCCGTATAAAAAGGATGTCTTTTCTGTAAATCCTAAAACAATATTATTTGATATTGCCTGTGTTATAATAGCAGGAATATCTGCTGAAGATACAGCAAAACAAGTAAAAAAAATTCTCATTCCTGAAATAAAACCTATTTTTGATGATATTAGAATGATAATGGTAAAAGGCATGGATAATAGATGGTATCTTCAAGTTGCAAATTTTTCAGAAAAAGAACTTTCATTTAGCGTCCATATTGGAAATATTAAAAATGTTAAATCTTTAACGGGAAATACTAACTTTACATTAAGAGAAACTGAGATAAATTTGATTATGAAAAATAAATGTGTAGATATTTTTGTTTTTGATTTTTAAAATAATTTTCTCCTATTTTTCCAAATCTCTTATGTTTTTTGAGATTGTTAAAAAAGAAATCTGAAAAGGAATAAAAAATTTGTAGAGATATGAAATTTGTTGTAAAATAAAAAAAAATTTATTTATTATTTGAGATGTGTTAAAATGAAAGCAGGAGGTTTTTATGATAAGAGAAATTATTATGCCAAAACTTGGTGAGACAATGGAAGAAGGGTATCTTGTTTCCTGGAAGAAAAAGGAAGGAGATAAAGTTGAAAAAGGAGAAATTTTATTTGAAGTTATGAGTGATAAAACAAATTTTGAGGTTGAAAGTCAATATTCAGGTTATTTAAGAAAAATTTTATTTCAACCATCTGATCAACCAATCCCTGTAACAACTGTAATTGCATATTTAACAGATACACCTGATGAACCTATTGAAATTCAAGAAAAAAAAGAAGAAGTAAAAGTTGAAACAAAAAAAGAAGAAACACCAGTAATTGAAAAAAAAGAAGAAATTAAAGAAGAGAAAGAAGAAAGAATAAAAATAAGTCCGGTTGCAAGAAAATTAGCAGAAGAATATAAAATAGATATAACAAAGATAAAAGGAACTGGACCTGATGGAAGAATTGAAAAAAAGGATGTTCTTGAATATATTGAAAAAATTAAAGAAGAAAAGATAGAGGAAAGAACCAAAGAAGAATATGAAGTTATAAAATGGACTCCTTTAAGAAAAATAATAGCACAGCGACTTACAGAAAGCAAGACAACAATTCCTCATTATTATTTTCAAGGAAAGATTATAGTTGATGAAATTTTGAAAATAAAAGAAAAAAAGGAAAAGGAAGGAATAAAACTTACTATAACAGATTTCTTAATATATTTTTCTTCAAAGGCAATTGAGGAATTTCCACTTATAGGAGCAAGTGTTATAAATGATGAAATAAGAATTTATAAGGATGTTGATATTGGACTTGCGATAAATATTCCCGAAGGGCTTGTAGTTGGTTCAATAAAAAAAGTAAATAAGAAAACAATCTCAGAGATCTCAAAAGAAAGAAATCAACTTGTGGAAAGGGCAAGAAATGGTAAATTAACTTCAGATGATACAAAAGGAACAAATTTTGTAATCTCAAATCTTGGCATGTATGAGGTTGAAAATTTTTATCCAATTATAAATCCACCTGGAGTTGCTATTATGGGTGTTGGAAAGATAGAAAAAGGGGTTTTTGTTGAAAATAATCAGATAGTCATTAAAAATTATATGTATGTTTCATTTTCTTTTGACCACAGAATTATTGATGGTGCTTATGCAGCAAATTTTTATAAAAGGTTAAAGGAATTTATAGAAAATCCTTCAATTTTATTATTCAAAAATGTTTGAAAGAATAAAGGAAGATATAAGAGTTGTTTTTGAGAGAGACCCAGCAGCGAGAAATATATTTGAAGTTATAACAAGTTATCCGGGACTCCATGCAATATGGCTACATAGAATTGCTCATTTTTTATGGAAAAAGGGAGAAAAAACACTTGCAAGAATAATATCTCACATAAATAGATTTTTAACAGGTATTGAGATACATCCAGGAGCAACAATTGGAAGAAGATTTTTCATTGACCATGGAATGGGAGTTGTGATAGGAGAAACAGCAGAAATAGGAGATGATGTTTTAATGTATCAGGGAGTTGTTCTTGGTGGAACTTCTTTGAAAAAAGAAAAAAGACATCCGACAATTGGAAATAATGTTGTCATTGGGGCAGGAGCAATTTTACTTGGCCCAATTAAAATTGGAGATGGTGCAAAAATAGGTGCTGGAAGTGTAGTTATAAAGGATGTACCTGAAGGAACAACTGCTGTTGGAGTGCCGGCAAGGGTTGTTGAAAAAAGGGAAAAGAAAATTGACCTTGACCATGATAAACTTCCAGACCCGATATTAAAAATTTTTCAGTTAATTCTTGATGAACAGGATGAATTAAAAAGAAGAATAAAAGAACTTGAAACACTTGAAGGTTTAAAATCAAAAATAGACGAATATTTTGAGGAAAAGAAAAAAGAAATTATTGACCTTTTAGAAGGAGGTGTTAAATGAAATTTAAAATACTAATGCCGATTTTTATTCTATTTTCGTCCTTTTCTTTATACAGTACAACTTACTATAGTATTTATCATACTGTAAAAAAAGGTGAAAATCTTTCTGTAATTGCAAAAAAATATGGAAAAACTGTGGACGAATTGAAAAAGATGAATGATTTAAAAACATCCAGTATTTTCCCGGGACAGAAACTTGTTGTTGACAGAAAAGAAAAAATACTAACTGATGAAAAAAATAAAGAAGGAAAACTGACTGAAGAAAAAAAGGGAGAATTTGTTAAAGAGTTTTACACAGTAAAAAAAGGCGATTCATTATATAAAATATCTAAAAAATTTGGACTTACTGTTAGCCAGTTGAAAAAAATGAATAATTTAAAAACTTCAGCAGTACATCCAGAGCAGAAACTTGTTGTAGGAATGAGAAGAATAGATACTGCAGTAAAGAAAGAAATTAATCCTGATGAAATAACACCAATAGTTGATGTTTGTAAAAAAACATATTATAAGGTATGTGATGGTGATACTATTGAATCAATAAGTGAGAAATTTGGTATAGAGCCGGAAAAATTATTGCAGGCGAATCTTATTAAAAAAGAGGACTTGAGAGTTGGTCAGATTTTAGTAATACCACCAAAGGATTTACTTGACCAAGAAACAAAAGTAGACACAGGTTTAAATGATCAAAGTAATGTGAGAATTAAGTTGATAGAAGAAGCACTTAATTATCTTGGAACCAAATATAGATATGGAGGCGAAAGTAAAAGTGGTCTTGATTGTTCCGCATTAACCCGACTTGTCTATAAAACATTGGGTATATTATTACCTCAAAATTCTTCCTTACAGTATAAAAATGGAATTCAAATAGACAGAGAAGAAGCATTACCTGGAGATTTAGTTTTTTTTAGAAGGGGAAGTGGAATTGGACATGTAGGAATATATCTTGGAAACGACCTTTTTGTTCATGCAAGTTATACTTTAAGAAGGGTAGTTATAAGTTCATTAAGTGAGAGATATTTTAGAGAAAGATTTGCTGGTTTCAGAAGATATCTTGTGGATGAAGAAACATATTTTGTAAAAGGGATTGAAAATGTTGAACAGGAATAATGGTTGTAGATTTATGGAATTTGAATGGAAGGGTTATAAATCAATTTATATTGAAAATGAGATTTTAAGAATAGAAATTCTTGTTGATAAAGGAACAGATATAGTTGAATTTTTATATAAACCAGTTGATATTGATTTTATGTGGAGAAGCCCTATACCTGCTTATCCTTCTTCAAAACTAATTCAAACAGCACCATCAAAAATAGGGAGTTTTATTGATTATTATCCCGGTGGCTGGCAGGAAATTTTTCCAAATGGAGGACCTATCTGTGAATATAAAGGTGCAATTTTAGGACTTCATGGAGAAGTTTCTTTATTGCCCTGGGAATATAAGATAATAGAAGACAGTAAAGAAAAAATTTCTATAAAATTTCAAGTTTATACTTATAGAACTCCATTTTATCTTGAAAAAATAATAACAATTGAAAGTGGTAAACCATATATTACAATTGATGAAGAAGTTTTTAATCTTGCAGGTGAGGAAATGGATTTTATATGGGGACATCATCCTGCTTTCGGGAAACCATTTTTATCAGAAGATTGTTTAATAAAAATTAAAAAAGGTAATGTAAAAGTTATTCCGGGAGATGGAAAGTCATTTACAAATTTAAAGCAGATTGAAGGGAAATGGCCATTTGTTGAAGGAATTGATGGGAAAGAAGTTGATATTAGTAAAGTTCCTTCTGAAAAAGATAATGTTTCTGATGTTATTTTTATTTCAGATATTGAGGAAGGATATTATGAAATTATAAATGAAAAATTGAAAATTGGTTTTTTTATGGAGTTTCCGAAAGAGATTTTTAAATATATATGGTTTTGGAGAATAGCGAAAGGTAGTTATAATTATCCATGGTATGGAAGGAATTATAATGTTGCTCTTGAGCCATTTTCAAGTTTACCAGTGCTTTCTGAAGCAGTTAAAAGAAATGACCAGTTAAAATTAAAAGAAAATAGTTCATTAAAAATTTGTTTAAAAGCAGGAATTAAAACAGTTTAAAAATGGAAGATTACGAAATTATTATTGGTCTGGAAGTTCATGTAGAATTATTGACGAAAACAAAAATGTTTTGTTCCTGCTCTACAGAATTTGGTAATTTGCCCAATACTCAGGTATGTCCTATTTGTTGTGGTATGCCTGGAGTTCTTCCTGTTATAAATAAAAGAGCAGTTGAACTTGCAATAAAAACAGGCATTATTTTTAATTCCAGTATTTCAAATTTCTGCAGATTTGCAAGAAAAAATTATTTCTATCCCGATTTACCGAAAAATTACCAGATTTCTCAGTATGATGAACCAATTGCTACTGGTGGTTATCTTGAAATTGATGGAAAAAAAATACATTTTAAAAGAATACATCTTGAAGAAGATGCAGGAAAATTACTTCATTCTGAAAGTGGTTCTTTCTCTTTTGTGGATTTTAACAGGAGTGGAATACCTTTACTTGAAATGGTCACAGAACCTGAAATAAAAAGTCCTGAAGAAGCAGAAAAATTTCTGGAAAAATTAAAACAGATACTTGAATATCTTGAAATAAGCGATTGTAATATGGAAGAAGGTTCATTAAGATGTGATGCAAATATCTCTGTAAGAAAAAAAGGAGATGAAAAACTCGGTGTAAAAACAGAGGTAAAAAATATGAATTCATTTAAGGCAGTGAGAAAAGCATTACTATATGAGAGTAAAAGACAGTTAGATATGATTAAGAGAGGTGAAAGAATTATTCAGGAAACCAGATTATGGAATGAAAAAGAAGAAATAACAGAAAGTATGAGAAGTAAAGAAGAGGCACATGATTATAGATATTTTCCAGAACCAGACCTTGTTCCTCTTGAAATAAACAGTGAATGGTTGGAAAAAATAAAAAATGAAATAACAGAACTTCCAGATGAAAGGGAAGAAAGATTTAAAAGAGAATATAACCTCTCAGATTATGACGCAAGAGTTTTAATTTCTCATAAAGGAATTGCTGATTATTTTGAAGAATGCCTTAAATATTATAATAATCCTAAAATAATTGCAAACTGGATAATGGGAGAACTTTTATCTTTAACAAAGGGTAAAATTTTAAAGAAAGAAGAAATTCCTTTAAAAATAGAAAATTTTGTTGAAATTTTAAAATTAATTGATGAAAAGAAAATAACTATGACAGTTGGAAAAGAAATTTTTAAAGAATCCTACATCACAGGAGAAAAACCTTCTGAAATAGTTAAGAAAAAAAATCTTATTCAAATTGAGGACGAAAATATAATAGAAAAAGTTGTTAAAGAAGTTTTACAAGAAAATCAGAAAGCAGTTGATGACTGGAAAAAAGGCAAAGAACAGGTTGCTGGTTTTTTGCTTGGCCAGGTTATGAAAAAGACCGGTGGAAAAACAAATCCAAATATTGCGAGAAAAATTTTGTTTGATTATTTAAAAGGATTAAAATAAAGGGTAAAATATAATAAATAAAAAGGAGAAACATGAAGAAAAGAATAATTTTAGTAATTTTGGGGTTTTTGTTCCTTTCTATTGTTTTTGGTGGAGATGTTAAAGTTTCTCAAGAAAAGAAATGGGAAGATAACACATATAAGAATCTGGAATTGTTTATTGATGCTTTGAATATAGTTAAAGAAAATTATGTTGAGCCAGTAGAAAATAAAAAACTTATATATGGTGCTTTAAAAGGTATGCTTATGTCTCTTGATCCGTATAGTGCGTTTTTGGAGCCAGAATTTAAGAAAGAATTGCAGATAGAAACAAAAGGAGAATTTGAAGGTGTTGGAATGGAAATAACACTTAAAGATGGAATAGTAACTGTAGTAAGTCCAATTGAAGATACCCCTGCATGGAAAGCGGGAATTAAAGAAGGAGATAAAATAATAGAAATAGATGGGAAATCAACCAAAGGAATGTCAACCATGGAAGCTGCTCAGATGTTAAGAGGGAAAAAGGGAACAAAAGTAACGATAAGTGTTTTAAGAGAAGGAGTATCAAATCTTATGAAATTTACACTGGAAAGAGATGTAATAAAAATAAAATCAGTAAAATCTAAAATCTATGGTGACATTGGTTATATAAGATTAACAGGATTTCAGGAAAATACAACAGATGACCTAAGAAAAACTTTAAAAGAATTTAATGGAAAAAATCTTAAAGGTTTAATACTTGACTTAAGGAATAATCCAGGAGGACTTTTAAATGTTGCAATTGAAGTAAGTGAAATGTTTTTACCTCCCAATAGATTAATTGTTTATACACAGGGTAGAAATAAAAAAGATACCGCTAAATTTTACAGTAAAGAAAAACCATTATGGGAAAAACCGATAGTTCTTCTTGTAAATGGAGGAAGTGCTTCTGCTTCTGAAATATTATTTGGTGCACTTAAAGATAATTATCAGAATTTTCTTTCAGTTGGAACAAAAACTTTTGGTAAGGGTTCAGTTCAAAATCTTATACCACTTTCAGATGGTTCTGCAATAAAATTAACAATAGCCAGATATTACACTCCAAAAGGAGTTTGTATTGAAGGAGAAGGAATTGTGCCTGATATAGAAGTTAAACTTGAAGGAGAAAAACCAATAATTCCAACAAGTGATGAAGATATGCAGTTTAAAAAAGCCCTTGAAGAAATAAAAAAGATGATTTAAATGGATAAGAAAGAAAACAATTTTTCCTTTTTTGTTCCACTTGTTTTATTTTTAATTCTTTGTATTTTAATTACAGGAATAAAACTTCTTTACAAAATTCCAAAATTAAAAAAAGGTGAAAAAGAAGAAACCAAAAAAGAGATAACAGAATTGTATCCACCAAATAAAAAAGTTGAAGAAATAAAGGAAAAAACCAAAAAGGAAAGGATAAAAGGAGAAGTTGCTATTATTATTGATGATGTTGGATGGAATTTATCAATAATAGAAGAAATAGAAAAATTAAATCAACCTTTAACTCTTTCAATTTTGCCTAAAGCACCCTACAGCAAAAAAATTGTTGATAAAATTAAAAATAAAAATTATGAACTTATTTTACATCTTCCACTTGAACCAACGCCTCCGGCCCAATGTCTTGATAGTGGATTAATAAAAACTGAAATGACGGATGAAGAAATAAAAAAAACTTTTGAAGATGATGTTAATGAATTTTTGCCTTATGTAAAAGGTATTAACAATCATATGGGTTCTTTATATACAATAAATGAAGAGAAAATGAAAATTTTACTTGAAAATGTAAAAGAAAAAAATTTATTTTTTGTGGATAGTTTAACTAATTCAAAAAGTTGTGGATATAAAATTGCCAAGGAACTTGGAATTAAAACAGGGAAAAGAGATGTTTTTCTTGATATATCACCAGATCCAGAACAAATCAATAAAAGAATAGATGAATTATTAAAAATTGCTAAAGAAAAAGGGAGTGCCATTGCAATAGGGCATGCTAAATTAACAACAATAAGTGTTTTAAAGGAAAGAATTTCTGATTTTGAGGCAAATGGTATAAAAATTGTTCCGGTATCTTCTCTTCTTGAATGAAAAATGATAATAATTGGTATAGAAAGTTCTTGTGATGAAACAGGTATTGGAATAATAGAAGGAGAAAAAATACTTTCAAATATAGTTGCTTCTCAGGAAGATATCCATTCTATTTATGGAGGGGTTGTTCCTGAACTTGCAAGCAGAGCCCATCTATCAATAATAGACAATATCTTTAAAATTGCAATTGAGAAAAGTTGCATAAAAGTTGATAATATTGATTTAATTGGAGTCACGAACCATCCTGGACTTAAAGGTTCTTTACTTGTCGGTGTTTCATTTGCCTGTGGTCTTGCATATAAACTTCAAAAACCGATTTATTTTGTAAACCATTTACATTCACATATAGCAGTTAATTTTTTAAACAAAACTATTGAATTTCCTGCTCTTGGACTTGTTATTTCAGGAGGACATACAAGTTTTTTTTATATTGAAGATTATATTAAATTTAAGGAAATAGGTAGAACCCTTGATGATGCATGTGGAGAAACATTTGATAAAGTTGGTAGAATTCTTGGACTTTCTTTTCCAGCCGGACCATATATAGAAAAAGAGGCAGAAAGGGGAGATGAGAAAAAGATAAAATTTCCAGTTCCATCAATTTCTGCAAATAATCTTGATTTCAGTTTCAGTGGATTAAAAACAGCAGTTGTCTATTATATAAAAAAATATGGAAAAGAAAATGTTCCTGATATATGTGCTTCATTTCAAAAAACAATAGGAGATTATTTATGCGGGAAAATAAAAACTGCTTTGAAAAAATATAATGTAAAATCATTTCTTCTTGGGGGTGGAGTTATAAGTAATCAGTATATTCAGAAAAGGATAAAAGAGATTTTGAAAAATGAAATAAAAGTTTACATCCCTGAAAGAAATTTATGCCTTGATAATGGAGTTATGGTTGCTATTATGTCCCATTATCTTTATAAATTCGGTATATCTCCTCATGAAAACAGAATAAAAGTAATTCCAACTTAAAAATTATTATTAGAATCAATTTTTGTTTCGGAGTTTGTTTTATTTGAGAGATATGTTTTTATTGCCTCAAGATGTTCTGAATATGTTTTTGAGAAATAATTTGTTCCATCTCCTTTTGAAAGAAAAAACATGTAGTCAGTTGAAACAGGATTTAGAGCAGCAATTAAAGAATTTTTCCCTGGATTACAAATAGGAGTAGGTGGAAGTCCTTTATATAAATATGTATTGTAAGGGGATTTAATTTTTAAATCATTCTTTGATAACCTTTTTTTTCTATATCCAAGAGCATATTCAACAGTAGCACAACTTTCAATTGGTATATTTTTTTTAAGTCGTTTATATATAATTCCTGCTATTATTTTTCTTTCTGAACTCAAACCTGCTTCCTTTTCAACTATTGAAGCAACAGTTACTATTTTTTTCACTTCATTCCAATTTTTTTCATTTATTTCCTCATCATAAATCTGTTCAAAAACATCTTTAAAATTTTTCCACATTTTCAAACATATCCCTTCAACAGAAATATTATAAGGAAAATAGTAAGTATCAGGAAAAAGAAAACCTTCTAAATTATTTTTTTTAGCATATTCAATAAATTCATTTTCATCTTTTATAAGATGTGCTTTTTTAAGAATTTCACCAATATCATAAATATTTGAACCTTCTGGAATTGTGATTTTAACAAGTGCTATTTCTCCCTTTACAAGTTTTTCAATAACCTTTTTAAGTGGTGTTCTTCCTGAAAATTCATATATCCCTGATTTTATTTTTTTCTGCACATTATACTTATTTGTCCAGAATAAGAACCATTTTAAACTTTTTATAATTCCTTCTTCTTTCAGAATCTTTCCGACTTCATAAGCATTTTTATTTTCTGGTATTTCAACAAGTTTCTTCCCTGGAACAAGTGGTGGTAGAGTTATAAGTTTAATAAGAATAAATCCAAAAAAAAGAGAAAAAATAACAATGTAAAATTTTTTATTTTTCATTTTCTAAAATTGTCTGTCTCAATAATTCAAATCCCTTATAAACACTTCTTTCTCTCACTGTTTGTCTATCACCTGAAAAAATGAATTTTTTTGCAAATGTTTTCTTTTTATAGGAAATACCAATCCATACAAGACCAACTGGTTTTTCAGGTGTTGCTCCGGTTGGACCAGCAATCCCGGTAAAACTTATAGCAATATCTGCTTTTCCATATTTTTTTGCATTTTTTGCCATATAAATTGCTGTCTGTTCACTTACTGCTCCATATTTTCTCAAAATTGTTCTTGGCACCTTTAAAATTTTCTTTTTCAAAATATTGCTATAAGTTACAAATCCACCTGAAAAATACTCTGAACTTCCTGGAATATCAGTTATCAATTTACAGGCAAGACCACCAGAACATGATTCAGCAATAGCAAGTTTTAATTTTTTTTCTTTTAATAATTTTCCTATTAATTCAGGTATTGATGGAATATTGAGTCCCAGATATTTCAGAGAGAATTTTTCTTTTAGTATATTCTCAAATTTTATAAACTCTTCTCTTTGTTTTTCAGGTAAAGTCAAAACAAGTTCAATTAAATTCGGATGGGCAAGTATAATCAAATTTTTCTTATGTTTTTCAATTAAATCTTTTAATTCTGTTTCAACTTCTGATTCAGGAACTCCAATAATAGAAAAAATACCAGTTATAAGATTTTCTCTTTTAAATTTTTTTTCGATAAATTCCATTGAACTTTCAAGCATAGGTTTTAATTCATTTGGAGGACCGGGTAAAATCAAAATCAATTTTCCATTTTCCTCTATTAACATTCCGGGAGCAGTTCCATTATTATTTTCAATTTCTTTACTTCCTTCAATTATATATGCCTGCCTTTTATTTATTTCAGGGATTTCAGTAATATTTCTTTTTTTAAATTTTTCTTTTATTTTTTCCCATATTTTTTCATCAAAAATAAGTTTTCTATTCAATGCCTCTGAAATGCCTTCTCTTGTTAAATCATCAAAGGTTGGACCAAGACCGCCTGTAATAATTATAAGGTCTGCTTCCTTAAATGAATTCAAAAATTCCTTTTTTATTTCCTCTTTGTCATCTCCAATAACAGTGCATTTAGAAATTTTAAATCCTGACTTTAATAAAACTCTTGAAATTAAATTTATATTAGTATTAACTCTGTCAAAAAGTAATTCTGAACCAATATTTATAACTTCTACTCTCATTTTTATAGATTTTCTTTTTGAAATACTGATTGGTCTAAAATATTGTAAATTTTAATACTTCCTTCATCCAAATCTATCATTGCGCAGGTGGGAATCTTTTCTTTTGGTATAGAAGGACTTCCAGGATTTAAAATTATAATGTTTTCTTTCTTCTCAAGTAATGGAATATGAGTATGGCCTGAAATTAAAAAATTTATTTTCCATTTTTTTCCAAGTTCAAACCATTCATCTTTTTTAAAAATATGGCCATGAGAAGCAATAAATCTGAAATTATTTATCTGATAAAAAAGAAAAGGGCTTGCCATAGGTATATTTAGAAATGTCTGGTCAACTTCTGAATCACAATTCCCTTTTGAAATTAAAATTGGTATATCAAGATTATTAAAAATATTTAAAAGTTCCTTTGGATTATATTTTTCAGGAATGGGGTTTCCGGGTCCATGATTAAAAAGGTCTCCACAATGAATTATAATATCAGAACTTTTTAAAATTTCCCAACTTTTTTCCCATCCACCTAAACTCCCATGGGTATCACTTATAATTCCTATTTTCATTTTGTAGATAAATTGATTTTAGGTTCTGTTGAGGCACGACCATCTGGATAAATAATTGAATATCTTCCTGTATGAGGAGGAGGAATATCTTTACCTACAACAGTCATTTCAGTTAAAAGCCATGTTGAAGATGACAAATCCTCTAATCTTTTTCCATTCACATTATCATTCCATATGTAATTTGTTCCGTACTTGTTGAGTTCATCGGGTAAAGAAGGACAGAATAACACCTTTCCTTTTATATTATATGGTTTTAAAATATTATGAATTCCTTTCGGGTCATTAATTGAAGACGGAAAAAACTTTGCATCAGGTAATTTATCATTGTCCTGTTGAAACATAGCAAGTGCCTGATATATCTGCTTTAAATTATTTAGACAATCAGTTGCCTTCCCCCTCTGTAAAGCAGCAGTATATACTCCAAGAGAAAGAGATGTTACAATTCCAGCAACAAAAGTTATTTCAACAAGTGTAAATCCTTTTTTTCTCATATATTTATAATATCACTAAAATAATTCAATGTCAAATTTTTTGACAAAATAAAAGAGTTAAGTAAACTTTTAAATGAAATGATATATAATGTAAAAGAAATATTCTATTCATTACAGGGAGAAGGATTATTACAGGGTTTACCTTTTATTTTTATTAGATTTTCTGGTTGCAACTTAAGGTGTTCATTCTGTGATACAAAATATGCATGGAGAAAGGGAAAAGAATTGACAGAAAAAGAAATTTTAAAAGAGATAGAAAAATTTAAATGTAAAAGAGTTTGTTTTACAGGTGGAGAGCCATATTTACAGGAAATTGAAAATCTTTTTAAAATTTTAAAAGAGAAACGTTACTTTATATCAATTGAAACAAATGGAACCATCTGGAAAAAAATTAAATTTGACTGGATAACTGTAAGTCCTAAAATTGAAGGTAAGAAATATTATAAGTATGGTTATGATGAAAGATTTAAGGATATGGCAGATGAATTTAAATATGTAATAATTGATGAGGAAACATTTGATTTTATTGATAAAAGCATTAAAAAACCTGTAATTTTACAACCTGTTAATAATGAAATTTCAATTGCAAAGAAAATTGTTGAATTTTTAAAAAGCAATAAAAAGGGAAACTGGTATATTAGATTACAACTTCACAAAATATTAAAAATAAAATGAAAAAAGCGGTATGTCTTATTTCAGGTGGTATTGATAGTTTTTTGACTGCCGAAATTGCAAAAAGAAGGGGTTATAAAATTTATTGTCTGACAGTTGATTATGGACAAAAGGCAAGAAAAGAAATTGAGTTTGCAAAAAAAATTGTAAAATATTTAAATGCTGAAGAACATATAATTTTAAAAATTGATTTATCATTTTTAAAATCAGCCCTTACAAGAAAAGAAGTAAAAATTCCCGAAAAAAAGGTTCAGGGTATTCCATCAACTTATGTTCCTGCAAGAAACACAATATTCATTTCACTTGCTCTTGGATATGCAGAAACAATTGGAGCAGATGCAATATTTATAGGTGTTAATTCAGTTGATTTTTCTGGTTATCCTGATTGTAGACCCATATATATTAAAAAATTCCAGAAATTAATAGATGTCGCTACAAAAAAAACAATAAAAGGTAAAAAAATAAAACTTATTACACCTATAATAAATCTTTCAAAAAAACAAATAATAGAAAAAGCAATTTCTCATAACCTTGATTTATCAATAACCTGGTCATGCTATAAAAATGGGAAAAAACCATGTGGAAAATGTCCAAGTTGTCGGATAAGAGAAAAAGCAATTTCTGATATACTTGAAAATAAAAAATTAAGAGAAAAAATTAAAAAAATGTGAGAAAAATTTATCCAAACTTACTTTAAAAGCAACATTAACATTCCCATCAGTATCTTCTTTAAACTCAGTAATTCCGATTTTATCTTTATTCTCTATTTCAACAATAACCTTACCCTTTTTAAAATCACATATATCTTTTTTAAATAAAATAGTTGCTGAAAGCGGGTCATGAAAAGTTATTATATCCCTTCCTCTGAACCAGATTTCTGCAAAATTAAGAACCTCTTTAAGTAAATTATATTTTGAAAATTCCTTTATAACTTCTTCTTTTTTCATTGTAACTTTTGTAGTTACATCAAGTCCACAGATGTATACATTTTTTATATTGCTTGAAAAAACTATATGGGCTGAATAAGGGTCGCATCCAATATTCCATTCAACTCCTTTATCACCAAAAAATTTTCCACCCATAATATAAAATCCCTTCAATAAAGATGGAATTTCAGGGTCAAATCTAAAAAGAATTCCTATATTTGTCAAAGGTCCAATTGTCACTAAATTTATCTCTCCTGGATTATTCCTTATTGTTTTCATCAAAAAATTTAACCATCCAAATTTATCATAAGATTTTCTGTAAAAAATTTTTTCAAGATATTCAAACTGTGGACAATATTTTTGTTTCTGTTCACCTATTAAAGGTATTTCACATCCAGGGAAAACAGGAATTTTCTTACCTGCTTTTTCTATCAAATAATCTGCCATCATGCTTCTTTTTTCTGCTTCTCCTGTAACAGTTGTAACTCCAAGAAGTTCACAGTCAGGATTTGAAAGTAAATAAGAAAGACATATAGCATCATCAATATCAGAACCAATATCAGTATCAAGTATAACTTTTTCCTTCATTTATCTCCTCCATTTTTTTACTGAAAACAGAAAAAGATTTTTCATCAAATAAAACTAACCTTATTTTTTTTATTGATTTTAAGGATGGGATTGTTTCTATTATTGCTTTTATTGAGATTTCTGCTGCTTCTTCTAATGGATAACCAAAAATTCCTGTTGAAATTGCGGGAAAGGCAATAGATTTTAATCCATTTTCATCAGCAAGTTTTAATGAATTTACAAAGCACATTTTCAATTTTTCCGCAGAATTTTTTTCCTCTGAATAAACAGGTCCAAGTGTATGTATTACATAAGGATTTGGAAGATTATACCCTTTTGTTATTACTGCATCTCCTGTTTTAATTGGTGCATATTTCTTGCACTCTTCATAGAGTTTAGGACCTGCTTTTCTATGGATTGCACCTGCAACACCACCTCCTGGAGCAAGATATCTATTGGCAGCATTTACAATTACATCAATATCAGTTTGTTCGGTTATATCACCCTTTACACACTCAATTTCAATTTCATTTATTTTTACTTTCATTAACTTTATTTTACCATAAAAGTGAAAAATATAAAAATTGTAAGTCCCTGTTGTCTCACATAAAAAACTTGACAAAATTAAAAATATGTGTTAAAAGGAAAAATGAAAGGGAGAATATTGAAAACTGAAAATTTAAAGAAGTATTAAAAAAAGAAATTACAAAAATAAAAAAGGGGGTGGGATTATGAAGAAAAAAGGTTTTACATTGATTGAACTTCTTGTAGTTATAGCAATAATAGCGATTCTTGCAGCGATGCTATTACCAGTCCTTGATAAAGCAAGAGAACAGGCAAGAAGGGCAGTATGTATGAATAATTTAAAACAATTAGGACTTATCTTACATATCTATGCAAATGATTATGATGGCTGGTTCCCTTCAAATATTGACTCAAAGAGTTATAGAAATAGCACAGATCTATATACAATGACTGGATATGCTAAACCCATTTACTTTTACAGGGATGCAAATGGAAATATGCCAAATCCAAGCAGGTCTCTTGAACTTTTAACAGGTCAATATAATAGAGCCACAAAATAACTTGAAGGTCCTTCCTATGTAAAAAATTATTCTTTATTTATATGTCCTTCTTCAAGTGGTACTGCAACTGATTCAGGATATCTTGTATGGGCATATGATGGTAATTATGGTTATAAACCATCAACTAAATTGACTTATACAATGCAGTTGGATTGACAACAAATTTCACTCTTTTAAAAAGTTTAGTTTCTGTTGACCCAAAGGTTGGTGATAATGGTAATCCATCCAATATTGCTTTAATGAGTGACTTTTTTGGAAATTTCTTTGGTACAGGTTCAAGCCAAAATGGAGCTCCATGTCGTCCAGCAAAGGTTTATGCTTCTGACACAACTGATTTAAATTATTTATCTATTCCTGACTTCTATAATCCACATAAAAAAGCAGGTGCAAATTTTCTTTATTGTGATGGAAGTGTGAAGTGGTGGGCACCAATTAATGTTTTAACATCCTCTGGGATGAAAATTTATATACCAACTGAAGCATCAATAAATTCAGCAGGAAGATTGGGTGACCCTGATAGGTATTGTTTGAGATTTCCTGACTGGAATTAAAGGAGGTGATAAAAATGAAAAGAAAAGGTTTTACTTTAATAGAACTTCTTGTGGTTGTTGCAATAATTGCTATTCTTGCTGCAATGCTTATGCCTGCATTAAGTAAAGCAAGAGAGTCAGCAAGAAGAGCAACCTGTATAAACAATTTAAAACAACTTTATCTTGGATTTAAGATGTATTCAGAAGATTATGATGGATGGTCACCAGCACCGAGTTACTGGTTCAGGGATGAGGATGGTATTGGTAAATATGTTGGAAAGAAAGCATGGGGTTATAGCGATTTCCGTGATGCAAGGGCAAAAAGTCCATATATGTGTCCAAGTGTTAAAGGAGGAATTCAAAGTAAAGGGGAAAGTACTTACGATAGTGGTAGAGGAGCAATCTATTATGTTTACGGCGGGACAACATATATATATTATGACTATTATGAAGCAAGTATTGGAGGCAGAACATATTATCTTGCCTATGCTATAAATGGTGTTGGTGGAGGTTTCTCAGCATCTGGAGGATTTAATGCAACTGTTCCTAAAATATATCCTTTTAAAGAAAAATTAGATTATCCAAGAATACTATTAGTTGATGGAAGGGATAGATATATATCTGTAGGTAATTTTTCCGGAGCAAACCCTTATGGAGAATATGGAATAAGAAGGTGGTGCTATAGACATCCACAAGGTCCAAGTCCAATAGGAAGAAGTCCTTCAAGTTCACCAAGCACTACTGAGCCTGCCCCTGTTTATAACAATGCTACCTGGAACAAAGGTCAGGGATTAAATGCACTTTTATCAGATGGTTCTGTTATTTATTTGAAATTTGGTGTTCTGGAATCTGGAAATTTCTGGCCTATAAATAAGGAAGCAGTAAGATTATGGACTGGTTTTGATTTAACTTCTCCATGGGGTAGTGCAAGGTAAGTCATAGAAGAAGGAAATTAACCAAAAAAGAGTTTTGAAATTAAAAGTTAATTTGTTGAAAGATAAAATTATATATGGTAAAATGTAAACGGTTACAAAAATGAAAGAAATAAAACTTTATACAAGAGGGGATGATGCTGGAATAAGTTCAGGAACAAATCTTGCTATTTATGCCTGTTGTAAATTTGGAATTTTAAAAAATGTTTCTTTAATTCCAGTTTCACCTTACATAAAAAATACCTATGAAATTTTTAAAGATTTAGATGATACAAATTTTGGACTTCATATTACTCTTACATGTGAATGGTTAAATATCAAATGGGGTCCTTTATCAGAAAAAATTTCAGTTAGAAGTATTATAGATGAAAATGGTTATTTCTTTCCTGATGGAAAAAAATTATTTGATAATAAACCTGATAGAAAGGAAATGGAAAAAGAGATAGAGGCACAGTTTGAGTATATTGAAAGTATTGGTTTTAAAATCTCTTATGCTGATATACATATGGGAATAGGATGGATTTATAATATTGAGGATTTTATAAATGAATTATGCAGAAAAAAAGGAATTATTTTTGTTGATGGATTATACAGAAAATTTCCGGAATTTAATTATAATTATAATAAATTTTTGATAAATCTTGAAAACCTTGAATATGGAGAATATATACTCATATCACATCCTGCTTTTAAAACAGAAGAAATGAAGTTTTATTCAACTTACTGGGAAAATGCAGATTCAATAATTGAAAAAAGAAGTTTTGATGCAGGAATTTTACTTGATGAAAAAGTAAAGGAAATAATAAAAAGAAAAAAAATAAAACTTGCAAAATTTAAAAAAGGAGAATGAGATGAAAAGAATTTTTATTTTCTTTTTTATTATAGTTAGTTTTATTTTTTCCGCTGATTATATTTGGATTGAGGGCGAAAGTCCAGCAAAAAGTAATTTTCAGTTAAGTGTCTGGTCAGGGAATAGAGAAAAAATTTTATCTGATGGAAAATGGGCAACATATACTTTAAATAAAGAAGAAATTAGCAGTAAATTACCAGCAGATGGTTTTTTGCTTTCATATGATTTTGATGTGGAAAAAGAAGGAGAATATGAGGTCTGGGTAAGAATAGGATATGAATGGGTAAGAGCACCATTTGATTGGAAAATAGATGAGAATGAATGGAAAGAAGTAAGTTGTGAAGTTCAGACAAGAAATGTTATGGAAGTTGGCACATGGTGTGAAGTTGCATGGTTAAAACTGGATAAAACTCATTTAAATAAAGGAAAACATACAATTACATTTAGATGGACAAAACCAGGGAAAGATGGAAGATTACTTATCGGGATTGACTGTATTGCTATTGTTAAGGATAAATTTTTTCCAGAGGGTAAATTAAAACCTGATGAAATTTATAATGATGAAATTGACAGAGAAGGAAGAGAAAATATTTTTAAAATTGATTATAAAAGTGATATTAAGGAAAGACAGGAATTTTCTTTAAATGGTGTTTGGGAAGTAGCAAGATATGATGATGAAGATATGGATACCAATCCTTACCAGTTAGAAAAAACATTACCATCTGAAATGTTAAATTTAAAGTGGATGGGAATTGAAGTTCCTTCTGATGCATGGAAAAGACCTGAACTTATTTTTGCTCACAGGATTATTTATAAAACAAAACTTGATATTCCTTCTGATATTAAAAACAAGAGTTTTATTTTACATTTTTCTGGAACAAACTGGATAGTAAGTGTTTTCTTAAATGGGAAATATATTGGAGGTCATAGGTCAGTTCTTGTCCCATGGGATATAGATATTTCAGAAGGGATAATACCCGGGAAGATTAATGAACTTTTAATTCTTGTTAAAGGTCCATATTATGCTTTTGATGTTAAAGCAAATAGAAGTTCTGACCTTGACCATTTAAGAAATAGGCCAAAATCAGTTTTCAATAATTCTTTCTTTGTAGCACCTGTTTATCCATCTACAAAAGGAGAAGGAGATGGTTCACAAACAGGAATAATTTTTCCAGTTAAATTAATTATAACTGGAGATGCTTATGTTTCTGATGTTTTTGTGAAGACATCTCTTAAGGAAAAAAAGATTGAAATTGAATATGAAATAAAAAATAATGAGAAAATAGAAAAAAATTTTGAAGTTTTCCCATCAATTATGAATAAAAAAACAGGTAAAATTGAAAAAACATTAAATCCTTTTAAAATTAAAATCTCTCCTTCAGAAGTTGGTTCTGTTAAACTTGAAGAAAAATGGGAAAATCCAAAATTATGGTGGCCTGAAAGGAATCCAGAACTTTACTTACTTAAAACAGTTATTAAAGATGAAAATGAAGAAAAGGATATTCATCAATTGCAATTTGGTTTTAGAGAGTTAAGTATAGAAGGAAAACATTTCTTTTTAAATGGAGTAAAATGGCATTTCTGGAACTGGGTTGATGTTGGAAAAGTAAAAGATAGAGAAGAATGGCTTGAAAAATATGAAAAACAGAATGATAGATTCCACAGAATTGCCTATGACCATGATAAAATTTTTGTTTGTAGAGAAGAGGCACTTAAATTTTTTGATGAAAATGGTATTCCCGGCCGACTTTCATCCTGTATTGATGGAATGTTTATAACTTATGACCTTGATAATCCGGTTGTATGGGAACATTTTAGTGAGCATATAAGACAGGTTGTAAAAGAATATAGAAATCATCCTTCAATAATGGTCTGGAGTTTAGAAAATGAATTATTACTTGTAAATGCATTCTGGAGACACTGGAATACATATAAAAAAATAGAAGAATTTTGTAATCAACTTATAAAGATTCAAGAAGAACTTGACCCAACAAGAAAAAGCATGTTTGATGGTGGAGGAGATGTTGGTGGTTATGCTCCTATAAACTGTCAGCACTATACATGGCCCTCTGGAGAACCATTTCCAAAATTTGCTTATGATTATCCTGTAAAAAAGGAAACTGAATATAAAGACAGAACAAGAGAAATTTATAACTGGGATAGAAAAAGACCATTAATTCTTGGAGAAGTATTTTTCTATGGTAATAATCCAAATAATGTTATATGGATAGGAGGACCTGAAGTTTATAGAAATAGAGATAAAGCAGATATATATGCAGGAAAATATGCAAGAATTTGTATAGAAGGAGCAAGATGGCAGGAAGTGACTGGAATATGTCCATGGGTTGGGTGTTTGCCTGGTGCAGAAAAGTCATTTTCTCCAAAAGCAGTATTTGTAAGAGAGCATAATAGTTGCTTCTTTTCAGGAAGTCAGATGAATAAAACAATAAGAATTTTTAATGATGATAAAGAAGATGATAATTTAACATTTCAGTGGCAACTTATTTTTGATGGAAGAATTATTGAAAGAGGTCAGAAAACATATAAGGTTAAAGCAGGAGAGTATTTTGAAGATATTTTGAAAGTTAATCTACCACAAACTCAAAAAAGGATGGATGGAAAACTCGTTTTAAGATTACTTTCAGGAAATTCAGGAAATAAAATTGTATTTGAAGATGAAAAAATTGTTTCGGTTCTGCCTAAAATCAATAAAGTTAATTTTAAAAATTTGAATTCAAATAACTTCTTTGTTTATGATAATAACGGAAAAATTATAGAAGCACTTAATTCTTTCGGTCAGAATTTTTCTATTTTTAATGATTTAAATTCAATTCCACAAACACTTGAAATTTTAATTATTGGTTCAAATAGTATAAATAAAGAAAACAGAAAAATATTATCAGAAAAGGTGAAATCACTATTAAAAGAAGGTAAAAAAATTGTTATTTTTGAGCAGGATGCTCCTTTTGAAAAAAGTGAATTACCTCTAAATATAGAAGTCGCAAAACCAAAGAAAAGTCCAACAGAAATATATGGTGAATTTTTAAAACCAGAAGGAGCAAGTGGTTCTATATGTTTTCCAGTTGCTTTATCACATCCTGTTCTTGAAGGTTTGTCTAAAGACGATTTCTTCACATGGGTAGATGATTACATTTTTAAATCAAGTTATAAGACACCTGAAAAAGGAGCAATTTCAATAATTCAGGCAGGAGATGATTTAAATTTAACTCCAATGCTTGAAATAAGGGAAGGTAAGGGAAGTTTAATTTTATGTCAATTACTTATTGGAGAAAAGTTTGAAAAAGAGCCAGTTGCACAAAAATTTTTATATAATATTCTTGCATATCTTGACAAAACTAAAACAAAACCTGAAAGGAAAACATATCTTTATCATTCAGGAGATGAAAAACTTAAAGAGTTTATAAAATCAACAGGGACTAAATTTGAGGAGATAAGTAAAATTGAAGATTGTTTAAATGAAAATAGTGTTTCAATTATAAAGGGAACAAAGGAAAATCTTAAATTTCTATTGAGTATTAAAAATAAAGTTGAAGATTACTTAAAAAATGGAAACTGGATTGTTATTTTTAATGTTGAACCTCAATCTATAAATGAATTCAATAATCTTGTTGAATTTAATCACAGGATAAGAAAATTCAGAAAAGAAAAGGTTTTGATTGAGCACTTAACAGAACCTATTTTCCTTGGACTTACAGATAGAGATTTCAGCATGTTCAGTGATGAAGTTCTTGCACCATGGATAAAATTAAACTGGGTATCTGATAAAGTATTTACATATGTTGTTGATGGAAAAGATATTGCTTCTTTTGGAGGAAATGGAAAGGTGGCACAGGTTACAAATGGACTTACAAATGAGGACTTCTGGAGGTATATCCAATATTTAAATGCATATGGTGATTCAATTGAATTTGATTTTAAAAGACCCGAAATAATTACAGAAATAAGGATAAAACCGACTTCTGAACCATATTACAAACTTAAAGATATAGAAATAATTTTTGATGATAAACCAGATGAAAAAATAGTTTATACATGTTCAGAAAAAGGTGGATTTCAGGATATAATTTTAAAAGAACCAAAGATATGTTCAAAAATAAAAATAAATAATCTTAATTTTTGGCCTGGGGTTTCAACTCAAAATCTTGTTGGTATTGATATAATTGAAATTTATAGAAAAGTTGAAAAGATAGAAAAAGGAGAAGTAAAACCATTGACAAAACCTGCAGGAATAGTTAAATATCCAAAAGGAAATGGAGGTATTTTGCTTATTCAAATTGATTATTATTCACCTGACACAAAAGAAAATATTTCAAAAAAGGTAAACATTGTTTCAAATATACTAAGAAATTTAATCTACTAAAAAAGTGTTGAAAGACTTATTTTAATTCTGTTTTCAATGCATATTCATAAGAAAAATAATGAGATTTATAGTTTGGGAAACTATTTTGATATATACAAAAGGGATAAATTTCGGGTAAAAATATTGGCTAATAAAAAAGGGAAGGAATATATTGGGAAATGGATGTAAGGATCTTTCTAACAACAAAATTGGAAGGAGATGTTTTAATTAAATCGGTTTTAGATGCATGGAAAGGAGGAGGAGAAAGTACAGTTTGGTCTGAATCTTTTTGGCTTCAACAAAATGGTTCCTTTTATAATGGTTCTGCTATTGACTGTAAGGATGAAATTGTTGATACAATTATTTATAAGAAGTTTTGATAGTTTAATTTGTTATGACCTCAGAAAACCAAAAAATAGAAAATTTGATACAGCAGTAGTATGTGATTGTAGAATTGAAATAGAAGTAAATTCAGATAATAAAATTATGGTTTTAAGAAGAAAATATGAAAGTGTTTATGTTGTGGAACATAAAGTTTTTTTTTAAAATTATAGATAGTTTGAAATGAGATTTAAAGTTAAAAATGAATTAAAATAAAAAATTTCAAAATTTGTCCGTTTTAGTGCTATAAATATTTGTTTTTGTGCTATTATTTCATATTTTTTTTAAGGTATAATTAAACTGAAAAAGGATTGATTATGGGAAATAAAGAGTGTAAAAATATAAAAAAGATAGGAGGTGGAATTATGAGAAGAAAAGGTTTTACATTAATAGAACTTCTTGTTGTTATTGCGATTATAGCTATTCTTGCAGCAATGCTTATGCCTGCTTTGACAAGAGCAAGAGAAAAAGCAAGACAGGCCATATGTGTGAATAACTTAAAACAACTTTATCTTGCACTAAGAATGTATGCAGAAGATTATGATATGTGGTGTCCTGACAATAGTGGTTCTGGAGATGGAGATTCAGGTTCAAGAGGATATTTAAACAAATTGACAGGATATATTTATAGTAGTTATGGAACAGATGGGAGTGGCACAATAAGAATAAGTTTTGGAAGATATGTGCAAAGTATGGATTTATTTTTATGTCCCTCACAGAGAAGTGATAGAAAAGGTAAAGATTTTAAATTAGATAATTATAATGAATGTTCCTATGCCTTTGGTGCAGTTAGATTTCCAAGACCGGATGTAGGAAGTGGACTTGCTTTAAATCTTACACTTGGATTTAATTCAGCAAATATTCCAATTGCCAATATGATATTTTTTGCTGATAAACAAAGTAATAGACTTAATTCCACTGTTAATTCAAAAGGTGTATGGCTGGATGGATATGATACAAATTCAAATGGAATAAATGATGTCTGGGAACTTGATTATTCAAATAATCATAAGACACTTGGGATAAATGTTATTTATGGAGATGGTAGAGTTGGTTGGCTTAGTGGAAGTCAGAAAAGAGGTACGGATGGTAAAACTTATTTTGTATTACCTGATGATAAAATCAAAGCGTGTGGAGTTTACACAGGTTATCCATATAGTTCTACAAATCCTGCTTTACATTTAATTAATCCAAGATAAGGAGGTGGAATATGCAAAAGAAAATTTTTAAAAAAATTGGTTTCACATTAATAGAACTTCTTGTTGTTATTGCGATTATAGCTATTCTTGCAGCAATGTTATTACCAGCATTAGAAAAAGCAAGAGAAAATGCCAGAAGAGCTGTATGTGTTCAAAGATTAAATGAAATTGGAAAAGCACTTGAAATGTATTCTCTTGATTATAATGAAATGTATCCTCCAAGTTATACAGATGGTTATAGATACAGTTTAGAAGTTGATCAGGGCTTTCCTTTAATGTGGACATTGGGATATATTAAAAATCAACAAACATTTTTCTGTCCTAATAGAGAAAAGTATTATGATGTACGTAGCAATGCAGTTTATGACTGGAAGCAACAATTTTATCCTGGGTTTGGTCTGTCTTCTAATAATTATCAAGCAGGTTATGTTTATTGTGGAAACAGAAGAAATCGCTCTACTGGTCAAATAACAAATTGGGGGCATATTTTCTGGTATCAAAAGGGGACACCTGATGATTATATTTATATGATAATTCCTATTGGGCCAAATAAATTCCAGGGAAGAAGTAGTAAGCTTACTAATTACAATAACTTTAGTAATGTAGGAAATCTTCCTTTTAAAGTAAGTCCTTCAGAAGTAGGAATTGTCTTTGATGTAACAAATATTGTACCTTCAGGTATTACTCCTGATTGTGCTCATCCTCAATGGAGACAGGTACCTGAAGGAGGAAATGTTTTATTCTGTGATGGACATGTTGAATGGTTTGTTTTAAAGACAAATCCAACTGTCCAGAGCAAAATAGATACCAACTCTTTAACTGAAAATGATTTAAGATATAATCCTAAAAATGGTAGATGGTGGTATCCATGGAGTGTTGGTGGACCTACAATTATGTTTCCTTTAACTTATAAATAAGTTTTTGAGAAAATAAATGATAGTAATAGGATGTTTTTTGTGTTCTCTAATATGTGTTTCAGAAATTCTAATACTTACACTTATTAATGGTTCTCCTTTTTGCTCTGATTTTTCAACAGCAGGAGCAATAATATTCTTTTTTTTACTTGTTTTTATAATCAACAGGATTAATTCAAGGTTATTTAAATTTTTATATTTAAGGAAGGAGGAATTAATAGTTATTTATATAATGATGATAGTTTCTTGTGCTATAGTTTCTTGGGGGCTTGTATTGAATTTAATAGGTTTTATAGGAGGGGTATATTATTATGCGACAGATGTAAATGAATGGGCAAAATATATACATCCATATTTACCGAAGTTTTTATTTATAAGTGATAGAGAAGCGATAAGATATTTTTATGAAGGGTTGCCAAAGGGATTGGGTATTCCGTGGAGGTTATGGATAATTCCTTTAACTAACTGGTTTTTATTTATAATTGGTTTTTATTTATTAAGCATATTTTTGATGATAATGTTAAGGGAGCAATGGGTAGAGAGGGAAAGGTTAATATATCCATTAACAGAATTACCAACTCGTATGGCAGAAGACAAAGGATTTTTCAAAGATAAACTTATGTGGTTAGGATTCTTTATTCCATTTTTCTTTTACAGTTTAATCGGGCTTCATAAAATATTCCCCCAATTTCCAGAGATAAAACTTAAAACTTCAATTTCTGCTTTTAGAGGTCAATTTGGTTTTCCTCTTTACTTTCATTTTGAAATGATAGGTCTTGCATTTTTGATGTCAAAGGATGTTTTATTAAGTATATGGGTTTTTGCAATTTTTTATATTATTTTAACAGGATACCTTAAAATGACAGGTATTTCAATTGGTTATACAATTCCATATACAGACCCAGCATCTCAAGAGGTTGCATTTATTTCTTTCGGAGCATTAATCTGTTTTACCTTAATTTCAATTTTTTATTCAAGATATCATTTGAGAAATATTTTTTTAAAAGCAATTAGTAAGAATAATATGAATGATGAGAATGAAGTTTTGCCTTATAAAATTGTTTTCTGGGGTTTTGTTTTGACATTTTTATATTTAATTTTTTTCTTTGTAAAAGTTTTTGGAGTGAAAATTTCAGTTTCAATTTATTTTATTTTAATCACAATTTTAATTTTTACAGGTATAACAAAAATTATAACTCAAACTGGTCTTGCATATTACAGAGCACCTATGATACCTTTTGCAGCAACAATTTATACATTTGGTTCAAAATTTATTGGACAGCAAGGTATGGTATCATTGGCAACAAGTTTTATATGGGCTGGGGATATAAGGACAACTGTCATGACTTCAACTGCAAATGGGCTTAAATTATCAACAGAGTTTAAAATAAATTCAAAAAAAATATTTTTTGCAATATTGGTTTCAATTTTTGTAAGTTATATTACAACATCATGGTTTTTAATTTTTTTATGTTATAAGAATGCTGGAATAAATCTTTATTCCTGGCATTTAAAAAGATTGAGTGATTTTGTATTAAGTTTTGTTAAGTCAATTATGCAAATTCAACCAAATTTTGGGAAATTACAATTTTTTTATACAATTATTGGAATTATACTTATGTTATTTTTTCATCTATTAAGAATAAAAGTTTTATGGTGGCCAATTTCACCAGTAGGACTTGCAACAGGCATTCCTCTTCCTATATTTTTTAACTGGTTTTCAATTTTTGTTGCCTGGTTGGTGAAATCTTTAGTTATGAAATATGGAGGAAATAAAATTTATGAAAGAGCAAAAGTTTTCTTTCTTGGAATGGTTCTTGGTAGTTTTATTGTGGCAGGTATTTGGAATATAATTTCATATTTTACAAATGTTGAGGGAATAAACTTTTTATTTTAATTTAAAAAATGATTAGAAAAAGAAGTTTAATTTTGGGAGTTATTTTCAGTATTTTAGTTGTTCTTGTAGAAATAGGTAGTGTTCTTTTTTCAAATGGTTCTCCTTTATGTGGTTTTTATTCAACTCCCTGTGCAATAATATTCTTTTTTTTACTTGTTTTTATAATCAACAGGATTAATTCAAGGTTATTTAAATTTTTATATTTAAGGAAGGAGGAATTAATAGTTATTTATATAATGATGATAGTTTCTTGTGCTATAGTTTCTTGGGGGCTTGTATTGAATTTAATAGGTTTTATAGGAGGGGTATATTATTATGCGACAGATGTAAATGAATGGGCAAAATATATACATCCATATTTACCGAAGTTTTTATTTATAAGTGATAGAGAAGCGATAAGATATTTTTATGAAGGGTTGCCAAAGGGATTGGGTATTCCGTGGAGGTTATGGATAATTCCTTTAACTAACTGGTTTTTATTTATAATTGGTTTTTATTTATTAAGCATATTTTTGATGATAATGTTAAGGGAGCAATGGGTAGAGAGGGAAAGGTTAATATATCCATTAACAGAATTACCAACTCGTATGGCAGAAGACAAAGGATTTTTCAAAGATAAACTTATGTGGTTAGGATTCTTTATTCCATTTTTCTTTTACAGTTTAATCGGGCTTCATAAAATATTCCCAAAAGTTCCATCTCCAAATTTATTTCGTCCATTTCCTATAATGAGAAATTCAATTAATCTTCCTCTTTACTTTCATTTTGAAATGATAGGTCTTGCATTTTTGATGTCAAAGGATGTTTTATTAAGTATATGGGTTTTTGCAATTTTTTATATTATTTTAACAGGATATCTTAAAATGACGGGTGTTTCTATAGGCCCATCTATTATACCATCAGATCCTGCAACAATTGAAATTTCTTTTCTCTCTTTTGGAGCATTGATTATTTATACACTAAGTTCATTATGGGTAGCAAGAGGATATTTAAAAGAGGTCTTTCTAACCTGTATCGGAAAAAAGGAGAGTAATAAAGTTGAGATTTTTAGTTACAAAACGATTTTCTTGTCAATTTTAATTTTTTATCTTTATTTTCTTTTCTGGATTAATCTTATGGGCTTTAAGGTCATTTATGCAATTTATTTTACAGTTATTACAATTCTTATTTATATTGGTTTAACAAAAATTATTGCGCAGACAGGTCTTGCATATTTTAGCACTCCGATAGTTCCTTTTGCTCCAACAATATATACATTTGGTTCAAAATTACTTGGTGAAAAAGGAATAGTTGGAAATGCTTTAACTTATGTTTGGACATGTGATATAAGAACAACAGTTATGGCTTCAACTGCAAATGGACTTAAATTATCAACATATTTTAAAATAAATTCAAAAAAAATATTTTTTGCGATAATTCTTTCAATAATTATAACTTATATTAGTGCTTGTTTTCTGATAATTTGTATATGCTATAAATATGGAGCAATAAATGTTTTAGACTGGCCATTTTCAAAAATTCAGGATTATGTTGCTAAAAATATTGTTCCTTTTATCAAGTTTCCAATAAAATTTGGTAAAGTTCAATTTATTTATTCATTAATAGGAGGTTTTTTTATGTGTATTTTGATTTTTTTGAAGAATAGATTTTTATGGTGGCCATTATCTCCAATAGGTTTTGCTCTTGGATTACCTTTGCCTGTTATATGTAATTGGTTTTCTGTATTTACTGCATGGGTTATAAAATCTTTGGTTCTTAAGTATGGAGGTGTTAATTTATATTATAGAATGAAAAATTTTTTTCTTGGTATGGTTCTTGGTGCCTTTTTTACAGGAGGAATATGGAATATAATTGGATATATTGTAAAAATTCCTATAAGGTTTTTTGTAAGATAGTAAAAATATCAAAAAGAGGAGGCAACAATGAATATATTTAAAATTCATTTTTTAAGTTTTTTGTTGTTATCCTTTATTTTAAATTCACAAAATGAAAAAATTCTTTATTCCTTAAAATTAAAAAATGGTTTATTTTGTTCAGAGGATGAAAAATTTTATACTCCAGAAATAGAATTTTATCATAATGAAAAAATTGCATCAGTAGAATCTCTTGATTATAATGCAAGTATAGGTTATGGATTTGTTGATAAATTTAATGACACAGGAAATAAAATTGAAATTGAAGTTTTCTTTTATTATCCGCCAGATCAGTGGAGAACCGGAGGAATAGGAGATTATAAAATAGAAATATTCAAAAAAGATGACATTCTTGAAGGAGAATATATGGGCAAATTTATACCACTTGATAGATCACCTAAATTTGCAGTGATATTTCCATCTATTGAACAATTTTCATCAGAAAGAGGTCCAATAGATTTAAAAGGAACTGTACATGGGAAAATTATAAAAAAAAGAGTTTTTTCCCCTCAAGTTATGGAAAAAGAGCATCCAAGATTGCTTTTAAGAAAATCTGACATTTCAAAAATAAAAGAAAAAATTGAAAAAGGAACAGGTAAAGTTATATATGAAAAAATAAAAGAAAGCAATGATCCTGTGTGTTTAGGTTTTCTATATTTAATTACAGGCGATAAAAAATATGCTGATAGATGTAAAGAGGAGGTTGAATTTATGATAAAAGATTTCACTCCTGGTCCATTTAATCTTGGTCATGCACATGGAGAAAGATTAAGAAAAATTGCAATTGCGTATGATTTCTGTTATGATGGATGGGATGAGGAATTTAAAAACAGGGTTAGAACTTATATATCATATCTATCAGAAAGAATATTATTAAGACCTTATTCACTCTCAAGTAAAGTTAATACACATCCATGTAGTAATTATAGTGCGAAAATTTATCCAGGAGGATTAATAGGAATACTTGCACTTTTGGGTGAGACATGGGATAAATTTCCTGAGATTGATAGACCTGTTTTAAAAGAAGTAAAACCAATTGAATATACAAAAAGTGATGTAATATGGAAATTTAATAATTTACAAGCACCTGAAAATTGGTTATTTGCCGGCCCATTTGAAAAATTTTCATCCCCTTATGATATAAGGTTTTATGAAGATTTATTTTTATTTATAAAAGGAAACAAAATTACACCTGAAGAAATAAGTGTAGATGAATTAAAAGTTAAATTTTCAGACTTAGATAAAAGATTTATTAAAAAAGAAGTATCTGGAAGTATAAAAATTGATATAATTGGTGCAACAAATAGAAAACTTTTATCAAGTTCATATTACCTTTCATTTATTGATAATGATAAAGAAAGATTTGTTAAATTAAATATTAAAGGCCCTCAATCAGAAATACTTATAAATGGCGAAAAATTTTTACCAGGAGATATTTTAAAGATGGAAAAAGGTTTATATTATATTCTTATAAAAGTTTATACAGGATTAATCTATCCATGGGCAACTTCTACACTTGAAATTAATTTTGAAGAAGTGGATGAAAAAACAGCAAAAGAAGAATATGAAAGAAAAGAAGATTTATATATAAAAGCAAGATTTTTTTATGAAAGATTAAACAGAAGTCAGTTATGGGAAAAAGAAGGAAAAGATAATATTCTTGTTAAAATTCTTGAAAAAATAGGAGAAAAAAGAGTAAGTAATTATTGTAGATATGGAATTGGAGAATGGGGCTGGAATACAGAGGGAGATGGTTATACATATTATTCCTGTGATGAACCAATGCTCGCATCAACAATATTCAGAAATGTTAAAGGATTTGATTTAGCATATGATGAGTCAATAAATAAAATGCCTATTTTAACAATTGGAATGACACTTATGAATGGGAAATTTGAAAAAATGGCATATGGTGGTGGTGCATCGATTTTACAAGTGAGACATATTTTAAGAATTTTCCCAATTATTCCTGATATATATAAACCTGGAATAATCTGGTATCTAAATAAATTACAGAATATCTCTTTTGAAGAAACAAAAGATTCGGAGATTCCAGAAATTGTTAGTGGTTCAGGAGAAGATCTTGTTTTAAATCTATTAAATTTACCAGAAGATATAAAACCAAAAAGCCCTGAAGAAATTTTTCCAAAGTTTATATTTGACAAAAGAAAAGGTGGTTTTGTTTTTAGAAATTCTTATTCATCATCAGAAGATATAATTGCTTCTATATTTATCAAATCACAACCGGTTGGACCTGGCTGGCAAATGAATAATGCAGGAGATTTTAGAATATGGGGACTTGGAGAAAAATGGTTTATTCAGGGTGCTTCAGATAAACATATGAGTGATTCTTCTTACCAAAATGTTATTCAAATATCGGGTAGAAAACAAAATGGACTTGGAGGAGATATTCTTGATATTAAAAATTATGAAAATTTTTCAAGTATAATAAAAGTTGACCTTTCAGATGCATATAAAAAGTTTAAAGAGAAATTACCAATAAGAACAAGGTATGGAGAAAAAATAAAGGAGAATTTGATTGATGATGTTAAAGTTATAAGGATATTTGGGGTAGATTATAGTAAAATAAGTGGAGTAGATGGATTGTTTGTAATTGCTGATTATATCAAATATGAAGGAGAAAAATTATGGCAGGCAGTAATTGGTGATAATGTAAATGTGGAAATTAAAGGGAATGAATTTTTAATGAGTTCAAAAAATACACAAGCAAAATTAAAAGGTATTTTTATTCCTTCTGACATAAATCTTTCTTCAGGAAATGAAGTTGAGTTTGAAAATAAAAAATATTCTCCCTTTGGGAAAAATAAAAAATTACTTTTTGCAAAAACAAATGGAGATTTATTTTTAACTATTATGATTTTACAAAAAAAAGATTTACCTGAAATAAAAATTAAAAAGGATAACGAAAAATATGAAATTGAAATAAATAAAAGGAAAATTTTGTTTTCAATTAAAGATTTGAATCTGGAGTTTAAATGAAAAAAATAATTATTTTTCTAATTCTGATGACTTCATTTTTTGGTAGTTGTGAAAATGAAAAAAAATGGTATGTTGATAAGAATGGATTAATAAAAGTTATTCCAACAGAAATTCCAGAAGAATTAAAAAATCCAGAATGGCCTATTGAATGGGAAAAAGAATTCTGGGAAAGGAGCAACTATGTAATCAAGAAAGTTGCAAAGCCCGGTAATTATGGAAATACTTATTTTGAAAATGAAAAAAGATCATATGGGTGGGCAATGCTTTCAATACTTGGAGGTTATGAAAAAGAAGGACTGAGATTTTTACAGGAAGAAGATGCTCAGGCAAATTCCTGGAATAAACATACAAAAGGAATAGATTTTTATGCCTGCTTTACATTAAAACATCAGATGAGAAAATATTTCTTTTTTGGTGATTATCTTGAACCTGAATATAAAAAAAGGATGTATGAAGGAGCAAAGATATGGACAGAAGAAGACCCTTTATGGAAACCACATCCCTTTTTTAATCCTGAAAGAGCAAAAATTGTTGAAGAAGAAGGAATTGAAGATTGGACACCTGAGACAAAAAATTCATGGGTTGATATAAGAGATACAGATAATTTAAAACTTATGAGAGATTGTGCTGTTTATTTATTTGCAGAAGAAACTGGTAATGAAAAAACAAGAAAAATTTATAAAGAGAAGATATTTCAGTTTATATATACAATGTTTCTTTATGGTATGGGTGAATGGGATTCAGAAAATTATTTAGGACATTCTTTTTCGCCTCTTTTATGTCTTTATGATTTTGCAAAGGATAAAGAAGTGAAATCATGGGCAAAAGCAGGCCTTGACTGGATGTCTATTTCTGCAAGTATAAAACATTGGAAAGGTTGTTCAAATGGTCCAACAAAAAGAGATTATAATCATCCATATCCATACGGTGGAAGCCTTGCTTCTCTTTTTTGGTTATATTTTGGAGACACTAAATTTGAAAAGGAAGAATTTGAATCAGATGAGATACATGTAATAACAAGTGCTTATAGACCACCAATTCCAGTTATTCATCTTGCTCATAAAAATTTCAAAAAACCTGTTGAGATAATTTCATGTAAACCACCATATCATGTATGGAAAATGAAAGATGTTAAACCTGAAAATTTTGAAATAAATTATTTTGGCAAAACCTTTCAACTTGGTTCATTAATTAAAGGAACTCAAAATAGGGATATAAATGGATTCAAAATGCTTTTTTATTCATCAAAAAATGGAGTAAATTATTTTCTTTCTGGACCTGTAAAAGACCCATTTTATCTCGGTTCTCCACAATACAAAGAAGAAATTTTAAAAGGTGAATCAAGAATAGCACATTATAAAAACATCTTGATTTATCTTACAAAAGATTCAGATATCCCATTTTTGTGGTCTTTTCCCGATGAAGTTTCTATAGAAAAGTATAACGATATTTTATTTTTAAAGGGAGAAAAAACGTGGATTGCTATTTTACCAGTTGGAATTGAAATTAAAGGAATTGATGAACCACTTACAGAGAAAATGAAGAAAAATAAAAAACTTGAAAAAATGGTGGTTATTTCTTCAAATATAATCAGTAATAAGTTTTATGGATTCTGTATGGAAGTTGGAGAAGAAGATGAATATAAAGATTTTTCTGATTTTAAAAATTTAATTATAGGAAAAGTAAAACTTGTAAAAGATATTCAAAAGGGTATAGTTGATTACATTTCGCCAAAAGGTAAGAGATTAAAACTTATTTTTGAGAATGGGAGTGGGAAGACGGAGATATGGAGAGATGGAAAAATTTTTGATTATGAAAATGAAGATTTTATTTATAAAAGTTTAGATTCGGACCTGATATATCAAAAATGGGGGGAAGGAAAAATAAGAATAAAATGTGGTGGGTGGGAATATGAGTGTTCAATTAAAGCGGATGGTAAGGTTAATTTTACAAATAAAGAGATAAAAAAAGGAGGTGATTTATGAAACATTTTAAGTTTTTTATTTTATTTAGTTATTTATTTTTTTCTTTTTTATGTTTTAGTCAAAGTAGTCCATTAAACTTATTAATTTCAACTTACTGGGGTACAGAGGAAGATGATGATTTACAGAGTGCATGTGAAGGGCCAGATGGTTCAATATATATAGTTGGCAATTTAGGTAAAGAGAATAATAATATACCAAAGGGTTTAAAAGTAGTTATAGGTAATCCAGTAGAAGGAGCGAGATGTGGAAGAGGTTTTATAGCGAGATTATCATCAGATTTTAAGAAAATTTTAAATTATACAGAATTTAGTGAAGGGATAGGGATTTTTACTACTGTGGTTGTTAACAAGAATGGAGTTTATATAGGTGGGTATGCGAGTGAAGGGCTGGAGGATTTAATAAAAGGAGTTCCTGGAGTTATGAAAGAGTATCCTTTAAAGAGAGAAATTGGATTAATAAAAGAGGGGAAAATACTTGAAGCGAATGGTATATTTTCAGAGAGAGATCCTATAGAAGGTAGGCCTGGTCTTGGGAGATATGGAGCGCCATTTGTTTTACTTCTAACTCATGATTTAAAGAAAGTTATTGGTGGCACATATCTTGAAGGATGGCAGCAAGTTTGGGATAAGGACAGGGTAAAGAGAATAAAGCCGAGGGAATTTTTTGAGAAGGAATATTTTTGGCAACCCACATTAATTTCTATATTAAAAGATGGGAGTGTTATAGTGTGTCATGATGGAGGTTATTTTAGAATTTTGACAGAAGAGGATAAGAAGATTGCGAATGAGATTTCTAAAGGAGATGAGAAGATTTATAAAGAAGTTCTTTCAAAACTTAGTTTTTATGATATGTGTGACTACTTAAGCAAATTATCATCAGATTTATCAAAAAGGGAGTGGAAGATAGAGATTTATACTCCAGAAGTAAAGAAAGAGCATGCATTAGAGATAAAGAATGTACCTTTAAATCATTATGGAAGTCCGAGGACACATAGGATGAGGATAGACAAAAAAGAGAATATTTACCTATGTGGTTGGAGTGCATCAGCGACGAAGAATGAACCTTGGTGGTCTCCTTATATATGGGTAATTGATTCAAAAACAGGCAAGATTATAAAAAAATTATATGAGTATGATCCAATGAGTGGAAATGATAATAGGATGGGAGGCCAGGTTGCAGATACAGCAGTTACGAGTTTAAATTTTGATAGAGAAGGTAATTTACTTGTTTCACTTTTATCAGATGGAGGGAATAGTGTAATGTGGTGGAGTCCGAAGGCAGAGTTAGGCAAAAGATTTGAAGGAGAGATAAAAGGGGATAAATATGTAAAGCTTGTTCACTGGTGGGGAATGATACACAAAGTAAATCCTGAGACTTGTGAAGGTATAATTGGAGTTGGTATGACAAGTAAAGGACTTGATGCTCCTGGTCCAGCTTGGGTTGTGGATTTAGCTTCTCTTTCAAATAATAATATTTTATGTGTAGGAAGATGCAATCATGAATTTTTGTGGACAGAGAACGCATTTTTAAAAGGGAATCCAGAAGAGAATCCGATGTGTTTTATAAGAGTTTATGATAAGGATATGAATTTATTATTTAGTTCTGCTTTTCCGGGAATTATACCTTTAGAATTAATTCCAATATCAAACAACAGATATATAGTGGTAGGTTATGGTTCAAGTCAGAATAATATTTTAAAAAATCCTATTTTTGATAAAAATATGGGGAAAAGAGATGGATTTTTTGCTGTTTTAGAAGAGAATTTATGGACAGGTAAAGTTGAATTGCCAGTGAAAAGGAAAACAAAGACAGGAGAGGAGAAGATAGAGAATATAACAGGTTATTACTGGATACCTGAAAATGTAAATCTTTTAAGAGGGATTATATTATCTGGGAAAGTACTGCTTGAAAGAAGGATTGCTACAGATATAAAAATAAGAGAAATTGCCAAAAAACATTCACTAATGATACTTTATTTTGAACCACATCTTGATGCACTTTTTAATTATACTTCAGAGACGCCAGAAAATTTAAAGAAATTTTTAAATGAGATAGGAGAGAAAGAAAAACATAAAGAAATACCCTATTTACCATTTTTAACAATTGGCCATTCAACAGCAGGTATATTTGCCAGGAATGTTGGTTACTGGGCACCAGATAGGACAATAGGAGTTATACATATAAAAAGCGGAAATTTACAGGAAGTATATGATAAGACGAAATCACTTGCAGGAGTTCCTTTTTTAGCAATAAATGGAGAGTTTGAAGAATATGGGCCCATAACAGGTTTAGTAAAAGAATGGGATGCTCCGCCTAAACCAGATGATCCGAAATGGAGAAGGAATCAGACACAATGGATAATGATAAGGGCACAGATGATAGAGAGGAGGAAAAGGAATCCCAATAATTTAATGGCTTTAGTAATACATAAAGGTGCTGGACACACTTCTTGGGATGAAGATATGAGTGAGATATGTGCCAAATGGATAGATTCAGTTTGTAAGATAAGATTACCAAAGGAAGAGGAAGTAAGGAGAAATATAGAGAATAATAGTTATGTAAGATGTAATAAGATAGAGTTAGAGAAAGGATGGTTATATGATGCGGATATAAAGAAGCCAAAATTTGATCCAGGAAAATATGATGAATACAGAGGTAATAAGACATATGCTTTTTGGGTTCCTGATGAAGAGATAGCAAAGATGATATTTAATTACCATAAAAATTTTGAGCAACCTGATCCAACAGAGACATGGCCGGATGAGAAAAGATATACACCACCACCAGAACTTATGGATGAAATTGATTTAAAATGTCCATTTTAGTCCTATAATTATCAATTTTTGTGCTACCAAAATAATAAAATAGAAGATATAATGAGATTAAAAAGAAGGAAGGAGGTGATATAGATGAAAAGAATGGTAATGTCAATTTTATCGTGTGTACTTTTTATTTCTTTTTTCAGTCAAATCTACTCACAAGAAATAGAAAAAGGAGGAAAGGAGGAAGTTTGTATTGAAGATTTGAAAAGAGAAAGAGATATTTTAAAGAAAAAAGAGATTCCGGAATTTGAGAAAAAAATAATTGAAAGTGATGATGAACTAAAAAATTTGAGAGAAAAGATAAAAGAAATAGAGATCCAGAAAAAGAATTTAGAAAAAGAACTTTCTGATAAATTGAAAACAAAACTTTCTTCAAATGAAGAGTATCAGAAATTACAAAAAAGATTGAAAGATATAGAAGCAAAAATTAAAGAACTTGAAAAGGAGGGGAAAAAATGAAATTTATATTTTTATTTTTTGTTTTTTCATCATTTTTATTATCACAACAGGAGACAAGATTAGACCAGTATTATAGGAAGACGAAAGGTTCAGGAGGGAAAGTTCAGATAGTGAGTGCGACATTAATAGGGACAGAAAGTGTTGAGAATGTGATAGGAGGAGTATTTGATAAGAATGGGAAAATCATAGTAGGAGGTAATTTATGGGGTCCTGAAATACCTGAGATTTTTAAGACAACAAAGAGAGTAGAATTTGGTAAAGGGGAATTTGATAAAGGAGCAAGTAATCCAATAATTGTGGATAAAAAAGGCAAAAAAGAGATAAATCTAAAAGATCCAAATATATCAGGTTTTATTGCGAAATTTTCATCTGATTTAAGCAAAGTTGAGAATTTATTTTTATTTAGATGGAAGAATGCGAGTATAACAGATATTTCTATAGGTCCAGATGGAGCGATTTACTTTTCAGGATTTATAACAAAAGAATTTAAAGAGAATATGAAAGATGATAAAAGAGTTAAGATTTTCTCACCTCCAAGTCAAAATCAAAGCAGGGATATGTATGTTGCAAAGATTGACAGTGATTTAAAAGATATAAAATGGATAAGTATATTTGAGAATGCAGAAGAATATGCTTCTAAAATTACGAGATTTGGATTTTTACCTTCAATAAAATTTGCTTTTAATTCAGAAAATGAAATTTTTCTAACACCATGGAATAAAATTTATTGTGGTTCAGTAGATGACCCGAGTTCTTGGAAAGAGATAGGATATTCAAAAGGAGGAGCATTTTTAGGTATTGATCCAAAAGACGATGGATTATGGTTTGGAGGAGATAATAATACTCATACAGGTAGAGAGCCATGGAGAAGACCATTTATGTATAAGATAGATAAGAATGGAAACTGGCAAAAACAATTGTGGGGATGGGATCCAAAAGTGGTTGGTAGTGATAAATATAGATTAGTTTCTGATTCTGCGATAAGGGGGCTTGATTTTGATAAAAATAAAGATATTTTTGTTATTGGATGGAGTGACGGAGGGAATTCAGTTTTTACAAGGCAATCTGATAATCTTGATGAAAAAATAGAAAAAGAAAAATGGGGATTTATTGAATCTATGTGGGGACTAAAAGGAGCAAAATCAATAGGATATATAATGAAACTTGATAAAGAGACACATAAAGTTAAAAATATAACATACTGGGTTGCATTTTTAAAAGGTAAGAATGAACCAAATTCCTTACAAATAAAAGACCTTTCTGTTCTTGAAGATGGAAAAGTTGCAGTTGTAGGTGGTTCTGCTTATGCAGTTATACCCACACCTGATGCTTGGCAATATACATATTTAAATGTAGAACCAGGTTCTTATTTTGTTGGTGGAGGATATTTTACAATTTTCAGTGATGATTTAAAGAACTTGTATTTTTCAACAGTTTTACCATATGTAGATGGTAGTTCTCTAAGATTAAGTTCATTTAAAAATAAGATATTGATTACAGGAATTGTTTCAGAAAATCTTGCATATGAAGGTGATTATTTAGAAGATAGAAAGCCAAAAAAACCATTTTTAAAGAATGCATTACAGGATGAATATAAAGGGAATAATGATGGATATGTAATAGTTGTAGAAATAGGGAGGTGAGAAATTGAGGAAAGTAATTTTAATTTATTTTTTTTTATTTTTAAGTCAGGTAATAAAATCAGAGGGATTAATAAGTGAAGGAGAACATCCGAGGTTATTGTTTAGGAAGAAAGACATTCCGAAGTTAAGGGAATTTGCAAATACATCAGAAGGGAAGAAAATTATTCAAAGATTAAGATATTTATTAGATGGGGAAAATGGAGAGAATATGCCAAGATATAGGGTAGAGGCAGATAAAGGGTTAGTGGACTTAGAGAAAAAAGAAGTAATTATGGGAGGAAAGAAAATAGAGTCAGAAGTAGCTATTACACATTTAGATGATTTAAAGAAAGTTCCAGTAGGCACATATACAATTTCACATGCCGCTGGATATGGTTTTTTATATCAGATAACAGGTGATAGGAGATATGCAGATTTAGGAAAAAAATGTTTTGAATGGGCTTTTGAAGGGATAAGAAATGCAGATCCAAGATATTCATTTAGAGATCCAGCAGGACCATTAAGGGCAGGAGTTACACTTGGATATTATGCTTTAGGGTATGATTTATGTTATGATGGATGGGAAGAAGATTTTAGAAAGAGAGTTGCTGAAGAATTATTTAATTATAAATTCAATCAGAAAGGTAGACCAATGCACTGGGAAGTTCTTGCAAAAGGGAAAGTTGGAGGGTATATGCCTGCGAGTAATCATTATGGTTTACATATAGGAGCAGGATTATGTGCACTTGCTCTGTATAAAGATAAATATGTTGATAATAAAAAAATTGAAGATATACTAAATGGTAATAAAGAAGCAATTGAAAGACAGATAAGTGAATGGGGAGAGTATGGATGGTTTCCAGAGGGAGATGGGACTGGTTCAATGGCATCATTTATAGTTTTTTATCCACTTTTACAGGCATGGAGAAATGTTATGGGAATAGATTTTTGTAATGAGAAAGTAAGGTGGATGGCAATGAAATGGTTTTTTGGAACTATATTTGATAAAGGACAAGGAATAATAAATTATCCAAAAAGGGGTGCATATCCTTATAATGTTTGGGCAAGATATGGCTATTCTTTATCAGGAGGGGGATATTTTTGTGAAAGTTTTGGAGTATTGAAGAATGAGGATAAGGAAGTTCTTTTATGGTTTTACAACAATTATTTAAAAGATAAAGATGAGAAAATTAATGCTCCATATGATACAACAACTAATTATCCACATCATCCAATTATTTCATTTGTCAACTGGCCATTTAATTTAAAAGAGAGAGATCCTAATGATTATTTACCAAAAGCGATATATGATCCAAAATGTGGATATTTAGGTTTCAGGAATAGATGGAAAGATAAAAATGATATTCTCATAACTATTCAACTTATTGATACAAGAGGATGGCATCGTGCAAGAACAGATTCTTTATTATGGATATGGGGTTTGAATAAAAGAGATACATTATTTGGAATAGTATTTCCCAGAGTTTTACCTCTTTATTATAAATTTTATAAAGATGGTTCAGGGGTAGTAAAGATTGAAGATGGGAATGTTTTTATAGTAGATTTTTCAGGTTTATCTGGATGTGAAGGAATGGTTATCTTTTATGGAATTAAAGGAAAATACAAAATAGGGACTGCATCTGAAATAAAATTAAAAGAAGACGAAAGGAAGATAGAGTTTGATGGGAAGGAAGTTTATTTTAAATTTATAACAGACAATCTTTCCAAAATTCCGGACATAAAAATAGAAGGGAATAAAATAGTTGTTGGGAATCAGAGGATATTATATGATGAAGAAAAAGACATTTTTTATATGGATAAGACAGGGGAATTGGTAAAAGAGTATAAAAAATGAAATGGATAAAATTTGGAGATATTGAATATCCTTTTTTTGTTAGTGTTGTTTTATGGAAATGGGAGGAATGGCCTGATAAGGAAATAGAAGAAGAGTTAAAAAGAATAGAGGATACAGGATTTAATTCAATAAGAGTTTTTTTTGATAGAAAAGATATTGAATATGAATTAGGTAAATTTAAATGGGATAATCCTGATAGATTTTTTAAGATAGTTTCAAATAGGAATTTATGGGTTTTTGTTCATCCAGGTTGTAGAGTTCATCCGGATATATATAAAGGGAAAAGATTAGTAATGGAGGAGGAAATTTTTGAGAATATAAGATATTATGTAGAAGAAGTAGTTAAAAGGTATAAGAATGAAAAGAATTTAGCTGGCTGGTTTGTTTTTGGAGAACCTGAAGCCATAAGAGATGATTATATTTCAGAGGAGTATAAAACTATTTTTGGAGAATGGTTGAAGAAAGAATATAAGACGATAGAGAATTTAAATAGAGCCTGGGGATTAAGAAATACACCATTTAATGAGCCACCTGTTAAGAACTTTAATGAAGCATATAAATTAACACAAAAAAGATTTGGAACAGACCACAGAATAAGAAGAGATTTAATAAGATTTCAGACAGATATAAGCATAGAGAATCAGAAGAGGATTTTAGATTTATTTAAAAGACTTGATCCAGAGCATCCGGTAAGAAGTGGAGGACATCATATTTTAAGTAATGCTCCTTATTATAGATGGGATTGGGAAAAGACTGCTTCAATCTGTGATATATTTGTTTCATCTATACATATTCCGTGGCATTTTGAACCAGTAGAAGGGGAAGAAGATATTCCATTATACATACAGGCAAAATTAATACAGGGATTTGGTAAGGAAGTGATTCCAGCAGCACCAGAGACAACAGGTGGTTCAAGTAGATATAGTGGTTCAAGACCATTTTTAATGACAGTAGATAAGATTAAAAGATTTATGTTTTTTTATATTTCTTCTGGATTAAAGGGATTTGGTTTTTGGTGCTGGAATCCAAGGGAAAGAGGTTACGAAGCAGGTGAATATGGACTTATAGATTTACTTGGCGATATAACTGACTGGGCAAAAATTGCAGGAAAGATTTCAAAAAAAATAACTGAATATAGGAAGGAATTATGGTTATCTAAATTAAAGCCAGAGGTTTATATATTTTATTCATGGGATAACGAAGCATTTGCATATAGGATTTCAGAGGGCACAGGAGTAATATGTCCAATATCTGGTCATGAATTAAATCCTTCATTTTCAAGAATAGGATGTGCAAGAGCTCTCATAAACAGAAATATTCCTTTTGAATTTATAACAGATAATCAATTTTTAGAAGGTAAGATTTTAAAAAACAAGATAGTTTTCTTACCATGGATGGAAATGATATCAGAAAATATTCTTGAAAAACTTTATGAATATGGATATGAAGGGGGGAGGATTGTTGCAGATATTCCGATTGGTTATTTTAATGAATTTGGAGAACTTTTAAATACAAAGAAAGGTTCAATATTTGAGAAATTATTTGGATGTAGTATAAGACACTTTTTAATTTCAACAGGGAATTCAGTTGTTAAATTTAATGGATATCCAATAAATGAACAATGGGCAGATATAATTTTAACAGATGGAAAAATAATTTCTCATTTTGATAATGGTAAACCTGCAATTATTGAGAATAAAATTGGAAAAGGGAGTAGTTGCCTCATACTTTTTTCGTTATCAAAAATATGTAAAAATAAAGGAAATAAAAATTTTGAGAATATACTTGTAGATTGTATTTTAAACAGCAAAGATTATAAATATCCATTTATTGTAGATGAGGGTGTGATTTATTCAATTCTTTATTTTGAAAATAGGATTGAACATGTTTTTTTTGTAAATCTTACAGACGAAAAGAAAATTATAAAGATTGACAACAGAGGAGAATATAAGGAGATAATAGATGTAATTGATGAGAGAAAAATTAAGTTAAGAGATTTAATTTTATTTGATATAGAAGGGAGAGATAGTAAATGGTTAAGGATAGAAAAATGGAGGTAAAAAAATGAGAAAAAGCATATTGTTAATTTTCTTACTTTTAAGTTTTTTAGTTAAAAGTGAAGTAGTAAAAATAAAAAATCCTTCAACTTATAATTATAGAGAGCATTTTTTAAGATTACCTATTGAAATAAAGGATAGTCAGTTATGCAAAGTAAGAGAGGATGAAAGAATTGTTCCTTCTCAGATAGAGATAAGTAGAGATGGTAAAACTTATTATTTATGGATATATGATGATTTTCCTGGTTTATGTAAAAAGAACTATACAATAGAAAAAGGTATTTATAGAGGAGAGAAATTAATAAATATAAAAGAGGATAATAGATTTCTCATAATTGAGAATAATTTTACAGGTATACGGATTCCATTAAAAATTGAAGATGCAGAAAAATCTCCATTTTACGGTATAAAAATAAATGATAAATGGATAGGGAAAACAGAATGGATAAAGAAACAGAAAATTTTAGATTACAGAGTTATTAAATTGAGTGAAGGAGATATTTTAGCAAAAGTTTTATGTTCTTATAGATTTGAAAAAGATGGATATAAAGACATAGAGATAACATTACTCGGGAATAAAAAATATATTATTTTTCAAGAGGAACATAATCTTGATAGAGGTAGTTTATGGGTTTTAAATTTAAGCGAAAATTGGGAAGCAAAAGAAGGATATGCTTATGGTTGGTTTACTACTGAAAGTTTAATAAAAGGAGCTTCTCCTCATCCATCAACAAGCGAAACTAATAACCCAAAATTAATTTCTCCGTGGCTTGATGAATCATTAAGGAAAATAGATTTAAAACCAAGTTTAAGATTAGGTAACACTTTTATTTTTTTAGAACCAAGATGGACACAGAATTGTGAAAAAGGATGGTTTTTTGGATTTTCTGATGGAGAGATTTTTCTTGGAATTTTACCTGTAAAAGCAAGTAAATGGATTTATCCATATGATAATTCAATACAGGCAGGAATAGAGAATGAGAAATTTCCAGTATTCAGATTTCCATCAGAAAGAGGAAGTAGATTTTATTATCTTATAACAGGAAAAAATGAAGAACTTTCAAACTTAAAAAATTTTGTATTATGGGAAATTCAACATTCATTAAACGAAATAATTAATAAATATCCTGAAGGATTTGAAGAAGAAAAAACACATTACAATCCGATTTTCTTTTACACTGATAACACATCAAATCCGACAGGTGGAGAAATAAGAGGTACAGGAAAAAATCTTTTAAAAAATATAAAAGAAGGTAAAATCCCAGAAGAAAATAATAATAACCTTTTCAAATTTCTTCAATATATTGATCCTGATTTTTGGGGTTATCCTTACAATGGCTGGTCTCCAATAAATCCAAATTTTTATACTGATTTTGTAATAATACCAGTTGCCTTATTAACAGGAATTAAAGGTCATCCTGATTATAATAAATTTCTTTCATTTATAAGGAAAAATCTTGATATACATATTAAAAATTCTGTTGTTATGCCTAAAGGGGCAGGGACAGAATGTCCGGGATATTTGTATTATGCTTTAACAAAATTTCTTGAGATGAATGAAGCGTGTTTAAAACTTGGATTTGATTTAAGGGAGGATGAAAGATTAAGAAATGCAGTTTTATTTTTACTTAAGACCAGCCAACCAGATGGGAATGGAAGAAGGATATTACCAATGGGAGATACACATCCACCAGGAGCAGATTGGAATAAGCTTTTAGAACTTTCAAAGAATTTCAATATAAATCCTGGAGATATAAGTAAATGGAAGACAGAAGAATTTCCTGGTTTTGGGATAATTTTCAGGAACAATACAGGGACAGAAAAGGAGACATTTTTTGCATTTAAATCAGGTCCAACCCGTGGGCATTATCATGGAGACCAACTTGCTTTTCATTATTGTGCTAAAAGTAAAAAAATAGCGATTGACCATATGTGTAGTTATTCACCGAGAGCAGATCAGGAACATATGCATAATAGAGTATTTTTTGCGCCCAGTGGATGGAAATATGCAAATATTGATGGATATGAGAGATTGATAGGATTTAAAACTTCAGAATTTGTAGATATAGGAATAGGCCAGGTTGAAAGTAAAAGATTAAGATGGATGCCTCAAACTCCACAGGAAATTGTTTGGCAGGGAAAATATGAAGAGAGAGAATATGAAAAGCCAGTAATATATAGAAGGCATATAATTTTCATAAAAAGAGATAAAGATATAAAAGAGGACTACTTTTTAATATGGGATAAATTTTTATTACCGGATAAATCAATAAATACTTCTTATGCTTTACATGTGATTGGAGATGGTTTTGAGAGGAAAGATAATATTTTCTTTTTAGGGAATAAACTTACCCTTTTTATATTATATCCTGAAAGATTTGATTATGAGAGATTTGACTGGTCATATGAGAAAAAAGACGGTTTTTCAGAGAAGACAACAGGGGTTTTTATAAGATCAGAAAATAAAGATCTTGAAGGAGATATAATAACAGTTCTTTATCCTTCAATTGAAGAAATTCCAGATATTAAATATGAGAAAGGGAATATAAGGATAAAATTTAAAGATGGAAGTATTGATGAGATAAACATTTTACTTTATTCAATAGAAAAGCCAGAAGATAAAAATATAATAGTAATTAGAAGAAATGGTAAAGAGATATTCAATTATTTAGGGAAGGAGATAGATTTAAATAGATTTCAAGGAGAAATTGGTAGTTTAGTTCTTGAAGCTGGTTATAATTTTGGAGAAATTCCTGACTGGTTGAAAAAATATATTGAGAATTTCCCAGTTGCAAAAAATTTCATTAAAAAGAATTAAAAAAGGGGTGTAAATGAGATTTTTAAAATTAATAATACTTTTCTTTTCTTTTTACATAAGTTTTTCTATTGCATTACCCGACCCAAATAAAATTTATAGCGAAGAGGAGGCATGGAAGATAGGATGGCCAATGTTAACAGGCCCATGTGGGAACTTTTTACCATTAAGGACAGGTATAAAGATAGTAGATGATTTAACAAAAGCAAATATTTTATGGAAAACAGATAAGAAATATTTTGGTACAGCAAAGACAGGTAGTGGATCTTTTAAATCAGCAAGCGATTTCACAGCACGACTTGGACCTAATGCAAAAGACATTCCTGGTAATTGGGCAAATGTTATAATTGGAGATAGTAAGATATTCTATTCTACATTTTGGCCTGTTGGGCCATTTTATAGAGTAAAAGTTGAAGATGGAGAAGCAGAAATAAGATTAGATGCAGACGATGTATTAATAGCACTTGATGCAAAAACAGGGAAAGAGTTATGGATAGCGAGAGAACCAGGTGGTTTAGTATTGATGGGGGGGAAGAGAGGGGGATTTCAGGTAGCGCCTGTCTATTATAAAGGTAAAGTATTTTCAATGGGTTCAACAGGTAGGGTATTTGCCTATGATGCATCTACAGGTAAGAAATTGTGGGAAACAAATATAGGGAAAGCATATGAAGAATGTGTAAAAGAAAGAGAGGAAGTATTAAAAGCATTAAAAGAAGGGAAATTGATTAGTACAGAAGGTAGAGGTTGGCATACATCATTAGTAGTTGCAGAGGATATTTTAATTGTTCCTACATTTATAGGTTCACATCCCGATACAGGATTAATGGGAATAGATATAGAGACAGGTAAGAAGAAATGGGAAATACAGAATGCTATATCAAAATATGCAACACCTAATGTATGGCAATATAAAGATAGAGAATATATTTTATGTGCTACAGTAAGTGGGATTTTACATTTAATAGATCCTAAAGATGGGAAAGAATTATGGAGAATAGAAGGACTTGGACCAAATTATTTTACACTTTCTCCTTCTTCAAAACATGTTCTTGTGAATATAAAATCAGAGTCCAAGGAAAAAAGAGTGGCAGGACTTCTTGGGGCATTCAGGATAACACCTGAGAAAGCAGAATTTGTATGGAAGATGCCAGAAGAAGAAACCAGTCGTATATCAACTTGGTTTGATAATTGTGCACATAATAGATATTTAATAAGAGATGGAATGGTTTATGTTACTCCAGTTGGAGGGGAAAAAAGTTGTTTTTATTTACTGGATGAGAATACAGGAAATATTTTAGCGAAATATGAAAATAAAGGTGGAATAGATGGAATTGGAGGATTAACTTATTTAATAGAGGATAGATTATTTTGTAGATGGGATCCTGTTCATGGAAATTGGCGTGGTGGAAGGCATCCTTTTATTCAATGGTTTATTTCCCCAGAAAAAATTTATCGTATTGGAGATGAGAATGGGAAAGCATCTATGTTAGATTTAGTATTTGGTTTTGAAACTGGATATGAAGTTTTTATGGAAGTACCAATAATAGCAGGATATATGTTTGAAAGGGCAGGTGGTTATCTTGTATGTTATGATTTAAGAGAGAAAGAAGGAACTGAAACATATTTACTCAATTTAGAGGGTGGATTTATAGGATTACCGAATGAACCATTACCTATAAAACTCTGGGCAAAAGATAACAAAATATATTCTGGAAAAATTTTACCGCCAGATTCTCAAAAAACAGGTTTACCTTATGGTGAGGCAGAGAGATTTACAACCTGGCAAAAAATTCAACCGCTCAAAATAAACATTGATAAAAATTCTATTAAAGGTATATTTGATGCAAATTTAGGTAATTACAGTTGTTTTATAAATCTTGATTTAAAAATTACAGAAAAAGAAATAGAAGGAATATGGACTCGGGAAATAGAGCCACTTGAAAAAGAAATAATTACTGAAGGAGAAGTAAGAGGAAAGGGGCAATTAAAGGAGAGAATGTTTCCAAGAGGTCCAGCCACAGATGATATTAATTCAAATTCATGGGAAAAATTTGGTTTACTCCCTCAAGGAGTATCAAGTTGGGTAATAGAATTATGTGATTGTATAAATTTAGGAAGAAGACCTGCAAGAATACTTATTTTTATTGATTATGATGGTAAGAATATCTTAAGGAGTGTAGCGACAGCATTTGGATATAATCAGAGTTGGCACGAAGTAGACACAAAAGAATTAAAAATAAATTCAAATAAAATTGTAGGTAATATGGTAATTATACTTCATCCAGATTGGTTCGTAAAACCAAATGAAAAAGGTGGTTCAACTTTATCAAATTTATTAATAGGAAAAAGAGGAATAGAAGTTGATTGGCCATTAAAAGAGTTACCAAAAGGAGATGGAAGTATTGCTATAAAAGTAGAAGTTAATATAGAATGTATAAATGGAGAATTAAAAGGAAATTATAAAGCCCATTTTGGAGTGCCATATAAAATTGATGGAATTGTTAAAGGAAAGAAAATTGTATAGAACAATTGTCAAGTCAAATTCGCCACTTTTTTAGAAATGCTTGATTAGAGCCAATCTTAAGAAAAAAAATCATTTCACTATATCAACTTCTTTATAAAATTCTCATACATTAAATCCTCCATATTTAAATCCTTTAATATCCTTTTTATCTCTTCTTGTATCTCTGTCAATTTTATATCTCGTTTTTTCACATTTTTCCTCTAAGGTAGTAGAATAAAAATTGTGTCTAAGATAAAATTGTTTAAAAAAAAATAAAAAACGAAAAAGGAGTCAAAAATGGAAAAGTGGGAATTAAGCAAAGAAGAAATTGAAAGGTGTAAAAAGGAAGCAGTAGCAAAGGCAGTTGACAAGTTTTTTTTTAGATATAACTAATGGAGAGAAGAAAGCATTGTATGGGAGAAGGCAGAAAATTTAAAAACAGAAAACTAAAAGAGGATTGGTTTTGTATGATAATAGATGGCTACCATTGCCAGATAAAAGATAAACAAGTAAAAGGGAAAAAAGAAATAGGTGGCTGGTATATAGAATTTGGGAAAGAGAATAGGACTGACTGGATGAAAATATTTAATGATTTAATAAGTCGTGGATTAAAGAGGGTATTGGTTATAGTAAGTGATGATTTTCCGGGACCAAGTGAAGTAATAAAAACACTTTTCCCAAATTCAGATCGAGAGTTGGTTGGCTACATTTTATAAGGAATACAAAGAGACATATGGCAAAAAGTGATTATAAGGAATTTAAGGTAAGAAAGATGAAAAAACATGTTATAAATTTAAGAGTTAATGAGTATGAGATATTCCAACTTTTCAATTTAAGATTTAGAAGAAATGAGGTGAGCAACACACAAAATTTTTGACAACTGTCTCTTTTAATGAAATCAGTGTCTTTAATATATTTACTTCCTTTTCCGTTAATCTACCTAAATTGTGTATTACTCTATGTCTGACTTTCTTTTTCTCTTTATCCCAATATGTCTTTATTACTACCTACCATCTATATACCTTCCCACTTTTCCTCCTCACTTTTAGGAATAACATAGGAAAAGAAAATTTAGAAAAAGTTAGAGTGGCGAATTTGACTTGACAAAAATAAAATATACAGGTATAATGTAAACGGTTACAAGGAAAAAATATGAATATAAAAGAATTTGCGAAATTAACAGGATATTCAACAGCAACAGTATCAAGGGCTTTAAATGGAAAAAAATGTGTTTCTAATGAAGCAAAAAGAAAAATTTTTGAATTACAAAAAAAGTATAATTTCTATCTTAATAAAATAGGCAGGTCTCTCTCAATAAAAAAAACCTATACAATAGGAATAACTCTTCCACATTTTAAACTTCCATCTTTTGAAGATATATTTTTTCCTGCAATTGTAAAAGGAATGGAAGAAATTTTATCAAACAATGGTTATGATTTACTTTTGTTAACTTCTTATGAGAAACAGAGAAATGAAAATGATTATGTAAGATTATTTATTGAAAAATCAATAGATGGTCTTATACTTCTAAATATTGAAAAAGAAGATAAAGGATTTATTGAACTTGAAAAAACTGACTTTCCTTATGTGGCAATAGGAAGGGTTCTTGATATACATAAGGGAAGTTATGTTGATACTGATAATGTGAAAAGAACATATATTGCGGTAGAACATTTTATAAAAGAACATGGAATTAAAAAAATTGGATATATAGGAGGGGAACTTAAGTATTTCCCTAATATTGACAATTTCAATGGATATAAACTTGCACTTTTAAATAATGGAATTGAAATGAAAGAAAAATATGTTTTCACAGTGCCACAGGATATAGAAGAAGGTTATAATGCAATGAAGAAAATTATGAAGGAAAAAGTAGAGGGAGTTGTAATTTATGGTAATTTAATAGTGAGGGGAGTTATTGAATGTTTAATGGAAAAAAAAATAAAAGTTCCTGATGAAATTAAAATTATTTTAATATCAGAAGATTTGCCTTTTTATTTACCAGATGTGAAATTTACAAGAGTTGAGCAAGATATTACTGGACTTGGAGAGATGGCTATAAAAATTTTACTGGAACAGATAAAAACAGGAAAAAAAATTGCAAAACAAATAGTCCTACAACCAAAATTAGTAAAAGGTAATTCCTGTGGATGTTAAAAAAAGGAGGTGGATATGAAAAAAAGGTTGAAAAATGAAAAAAAAGGAAAGGAGGTGATAAAAATGAAAAGAAAAGGATTTACTTTAATAGAGTTGCTGGTAGTAATTGCTATCATTGCTATTCTTGCAGCGATGCTATTACCAGCACTTGATAAAGCAAGAGAACAGGCAAGAAGGGCAGTATGTATGAATAATTTAAAACAGATTGGACTTGCCTTACATATCTATGCAAATGATTATGATGGCTGGTTCCCTTCAAATATTGACTCATGGAGTTATAGGAATAGCACAAATTCATATCAATCAGGATACCAAAATACGTGGACTTTTTACAGGGATGCAAATGGAAATGTTCCAAATCCAAGCAGGTCTCTTGAACTTTTAACAGGTCAATTAGATAGAACAACAAAACAACTTGAAGGTGCGTCCTATGTAAAAAATTATTCAATATTTGTATGTCCTTCTTCAATGGGAACTGCAACTGATTCAGGATATCTTGTATGGGAACCAGGGAAATGGGGAAGTTCTAATGACCGTTACTGGTACAATACTCATTTAACTTATAGTTATGCAGTTGGATTAAATACTAATCCTACAGTTTTGAAAAGATTGGTTTCAATTGACCCAAATATTGGCAATAAAAATTCTCCTTCTGACATTGCTTTAATGAGTGATTTTATCGGAGATATGGGTATTGGGAATTTTTCTAATCCTGAAACACAGGGTTATACAGTTCCATGTGCTCCATGTCAGGTGGGTAGTGATTATTGGGCTCATTTAAACTCTAAAAATCCACATAAAACAGAAGGAGCAAATTTTCTTTATTGTGATGGAAGTGTAAAATGGTGGTCAGCATTTCTTAAAAGTGGTAATTATGATATACCGGAAGAAGCATCAAGAAATTCTTTAGGAAGAGGAAGCACAAATAAATATTCTTTAAGATTTCCTGATTGGAAGTAAAGGAGGTGATAAAAATGAAAAGAAAAGGATTTACTTTGATAGAACTTCTTGTAGTTGTTGCGATAATTGCTGTTCTTGCTGGACTTTTGCTTCCTGTTCTCAGTAAAGCAAGAGAATCAGCAAGAAGAGCAACCTGTATAAACAATTTAAAACAACTTTATCTTGGATTTAAAATGTATGCTGAGGACTGGGATGGTTGGAGCCCAAGACCTGATAGTTGGTATAAATATAAAGGAGGAATAATAAAATATTTAGGAAAAAATAAAGATGAAACTTATCCAGATTGGAAAATAGCAAGAAGCAAATCTTTGTTAATGTGTCCAAGTGTAAAAGGAGAATTAATTAGAGTAGACCAATGGGGAACCAAATTTTACGATTATTATTATGTTGTTGATTGGGGACCGCCTACTATATATCTTGCTTATGGGTTTAATGGGATTTATGCTACTGGAAATACAGGGGTCAACTGGTCTTATCCATTTAGAGAAAAAACAAAATATCCAAGAATTTTACTTGCAGATGCGAACAATTATTACTTTTCTAGTTCTTTGAATCCATATTGGTTGTATAGACATCCAAAGGGAAAAAGTCCTCAACAAGGAGCAACACCTTCTGATAATAAAGGGCAGGGTTTAGTTGCTGTCTGGACAGATGGTCATTGTGAATGGATAAGATTTGGATACCTTGAGTTAGGATTATCTGGTTTTCCTGGAGCAAGTACTCAATCTTATAGGGACTGGACAGGATTTGATAAAGGTGTCGTTGCACCTTGGGAAGCACAAAGATAAAAAATTAAAACAGGAGTTAAAATGAAAAGAGAGTTGTTGATTTTGGTTATTTTTATATGTTTTAATTTACTTGGTGCAAGTAAATTTATAGATATTTCAAAAGTGTGTAATATGGGATTTATTGATGAGGAGGAAGAGGATAAAAAAGGTGGCTGGACAGACCAGGGGAGATATAATTCACTTGAAGGATTTCCAGTAGGAATAAATAAATTTGCAGGTATTGAATTTAAAATAATAAATCCAGAAGAAAATAAAGGGAAGTCATGTATTGTTTTAAAAGGGGAGAAAAGACCTTATTTTTTAGAAAGTGTAGAAATTCCAGTTAATGAAAAAGGAAAATATTTATATTTTCTACATACAATTGCCTGGTCTGCAGATACAGAAAAACTTGGACCATTCCCAGAAGTTGCAAAATATATAATTAATTATAAAGATGGTTCAAAAGAAGAGATAACAATAAGACAGGGAAAAGAAATAGTTGGCTGGTGGTATCCAAAAGATACTGATTTATTTAAAGTTGGCTGGACTGGTAAAAATAAGCAATGTGATAATATTGGAGTTGGAGTTTATATGTGGGAAAATCCATATCCAGAAAAAGAGATAAAATCAATAATATTAAAATCAGAGAACACAGGAGCAGTTCCAGTAATTATTGGTATAACGATGAAGGATGAGAAAGAAAGCCCTGTTTCAGTATTGAAAAAAGAAAAAGTAGAAGAAGATATATACAGACACATTTCATTTGATAAGTGGTTTAAAGTGGATATGCCAATAGATGATTTTTCTCCAACTGTCCTTGATGAAATAAGGAAATGGCACAAACCAGCAGGAATTCATGGATATTTAAAAAGGGATGAGAAAGGTAATTTTGTATTTGAAGATGGAACAGTTGCAAAATTCTGGGGAGTAGTTGGTCCATTATGTCCAAACAAAAGTGATGCTGAATATCTTGCAAAACGGCTTTCAAAATATGGATTTAATCTTATAAGAATGCATAATTTAAGAAGTGAACTAACTGACTGGTATCAACCTGATAATACAAATGAATTGAATAAAAGTAAACTTGACCGGCTTGATTATTTTATTTCTCAATTGAAAAAAGAGGGCATTTATGTCCAATTTGTCATGTGGTATGGAAATAATTTTAAAGAAAAAGATGGTATTAAGGACTGGAATAAGGACTTTGGATTGAATAGTCAAACATTATATTTTGATAAAGCAACACAGGATTTCTATATTGAATTTTTAAAGAAAATATTTACTCATAAAAATCCGTATACAGGACTTACTTATGCAGAAGACCCTGTAATCTGTCAGGTTCAGATAGTAAATGAAAACAATATGTTTTTTTACTCACTTCAAAACTTACCACCAACCTATTTAATTGATTTAAAACATTTATTTATTAACTGGGTAAAGGAGAAATATAAGAATCAGGAAAAATTATATGAAAACTGGTTTGTTAAAGGTTCACCTTTTGAGATGGGAGAAAATATAGATGATTTTATGCTTTTACCAATCTGGAATCTTGCAAATGTGAGTGAAAATAAGATAAAAAGGGCAAAAGACCAGGCATTATTTTATTATCAACTTCAGACAGATTTTTATAAGAGAGTTGAAAGGACATTGAGAGAAATAGGTTATAAAGGTATGATTTGTGGGACTCCATGGCAGGCACCTGGCTGGCTTAATGAGGTTGACCTATATTCAAATTTTCAGGTTGATTTTATCTCAAAGCATACTTACTGGGACCATGGAAAAGGTGGCTGGCATATAAGTGTAGTTGAGTTTGAGAATAAACCAATGATAAAAAATTTTGAAAGGAGTATGTTACTGGCTGGATTTAACAGGATATATTCAAGACCATTTATGATAACAGAATGGAATTGTGTATATCCTAATGAATTTGTTCTTGAGGCAGTTCCTGTTATGGCAAGTTATGCTTCATTACAAGGATGGAATGGGCTTACCCATTTTGCAGTTGGAGATGTTGACTGGACAGGATATTTAAGTGAGATGTTTGGAATTGCATCAAATCCTATGTATTGGTGTCTTGAGCCAGTTGGAAGTTTGATATATTTAAGAGGAGATGTAAAGGAAGGAGATTTGATATATAGAAGGAAACTAACATTTGAAGATATTTTTAATCCAAAGAGAGAACTTGAAAGGAAAATTCTTGGAAAACTTGAAGATGTGGATTATATGAGGGCAAGATGGGAAGATATGGGTTATCCATCTTATCTTCTTGGAGTTGGTAAAGTAGGGATTGATTTTGTTGATAAAAAAGAAGAAAATTATCTTGATGTTGAAAAAATAAAAAAATGTATAGATGAGAAAAATAAAACAGTAAAAAGTAGCACAGAGGAATTGTTCTGGGATTATGGTAAGGGATATTTAATTGTAGATACAGAAAAAACAGCAGGAGCAGTTGGATTTGTTGATGGTATGGAAATTAAACTTAAAAATCTAAAGATGAAGGTAGAAAATCCATTCTGTGCTGTCTTTCTTTCTTCAGTTGATGATAATTCTATAAAAAACTCTTCCCATTTACTTTTAACAGTTGTTGCCAGATGCAGGAATAAAGGACAGGAATATATGAAAATAAATAATGAATGGAAATTAAAAAATCAGGGAGAAAGTCCTGTTTTAATGGAACCAGTAAATCTTAATCTTGAGATAATCAGTAATAAAAACTTTGAGATATATGCCTGTGATGTGAACGGTAAAAGGGTAAGGAAAATAGGAGAAATAAATTCAAAAGATGGTAAAATAAATTTAAATATAAATACAGGAAATGAAAAAGCAGTATATTATGAATTTATAGAAAGGAGGTGAGATTATGAGAAAGATATTTGGATTGATTTTACTTATTGGAGCAGTTTTAGTTTATGGACAGGAACAGAAAAAAGAGACAAAAAAATGGGTGTGGATAGAGGCAGAAATAGTAAAAGAAACATCATTCAGACCAAATTCATGGATGAAAGGAGATGACCCAGAAAAATTAAGTGGAGGAGATGCTTTAACACACTTATCTTCTGATGGACAGGACCCAAATAGAGATGAATATTATGCAAAATGGGAATTTGAAGTCCCTGAAGATGGAACATATGAATTCTGGTCAAGGGAAGGGTATAAGGGACATATAAAATACAAATGGAGAATAGATAAAGGAGAATGGCAGACATCTGATTATGATGCACCCTATAAAAATGTTATTCAAATAGGACAGTTCCGAACAATTGGCTGGGTGAATAATGGAAAGGTTGAGTTAAAGAAAGGAAAACATACACTTGAATTAGTTCTTACCGGTGCAACAAGCGGAGGAAAGGGAAACGATGTATGGGGATTATTTGATTGCTTTTTATTCACCCAGGAAAGATTCCAGCCAAGGGGTAAATCAAAACCAGGCGAAGAATAATAATATAGGAGCAGTCAATAATTGACTGCTCCTTACTTTTTTAAAATAAAATGGAAAAAATAAATTTTAGGAATGAAAAAATTGAAAAGACAAATTATGTTGACTTTAAAATTGAAAATAAATTACGAGAGAAGATTGAAATATGGATAAAAGACCAAATATTTTATGGATAAGTTTTGAGGATACAAATCCTTTTTATGGATGTTATGGAGACTCGGTTGCAAGAACACCAAATCTTGATAAATTTGCTTCAGAAGGATGTTTATATACTCATTGCTTTTCAACTTCAGGTGTTTGTGCTCCTGCAAGGTCAGCAATAATTACAGGAATGTATTCAATTTCAGTAGGAACACATCATATGAGAACAACTCATACTTTAAAAGGACATTTCAAAAATCTCATAAAACCTTTAAAACCAGAAGAAGGAATTTTAAATATGGTTTATGATGATTTCACCCCTTATTCTTCTGTTTTACCACCTTATGTTAAATGTTTTACTGAATATTTAAGAGCAGAAGGATATTACTGCACAAATAATTTCAAAACAGATTATCAATTTGAAGTTCCATTTACAGCATGGGATGAATGCAGTCCTAACGCACACTGGAGAAATAGACCTGATAAGAATCAACCATTTTTTGCTGTCTTTAATCTTATGAAAACTCATGAAAGTGGAATGTGGAAAGAGAATTGTCCTGAAATAAAATTTGACCCTGATAAAATAAAAGTTCCTCCAATTTATCCTGATACTCCAAAGGTAAGGGAAGCACTTGCAAGAATGTATACAAATATTGAATATAATGACAGGATTTTTGGAGAGATTTTAAAACAGTTAGAAGAGGATGGACTTTCTGATAATACTGTTGTTTTTCACTGGAGCGACCATGGACCTTTACCAAGAGGTAAAAGATGGCCATATGACCTTGGAATACATGTTCCTTTAATAATAAGATGGCCAGGTCATATAAAACCAGAAACAAAAAGTGATAGATTGATAAGCACAATAGACCTTGGTCCAACTGTTCTTTCAATTGCTGGTATACCTATTCCTTCCCATATGCAAGGAATTCCATTTTTGGGTAAATATGCAAAAGGTCCAAGAAGATATATTTATGCATCAAGGGATAGACACGATGAGTCATATGATATGGTAAGAGCAGTAAGGGATAAAAGATTTAAGTATATAAGAAACTATTACCCTGAACTTCCTTATACAATATGGACACCATATATGGATAAACATCCAATTATGGAGGAAATATGGAGATGTTATCTTGAAGGAAAATTAAGTAAAGAACAACTCCTTATGTTTGAAAAAAGGCAAGTTGAGGAATTATATGATACTGTAAATGACCCTCATGAAACAAAAAATCTTGCTGAAAATCCTGAATACAAAAATGTTCTTAAAAGGATGAGAAAAGCACTTGATAATTGGTTAAAGGAAGTCGGAGATATGGGTAAATTTTCAGAAGAACAGATGGTAAGAAGTTGGTATCCTGAAGGGAGACAACCAGAAACAGCGAAACCATTTATAATCCCAATTTTTAAAGGAAACTGGGGAATGAACCCGATTATTTCAGAAGGAACATATAAACTTAAATATCCTGTTTTAATTCAGTTATATTGCCTGACTCAGGGTGCTTCAATTGGCTATACTTTCCAGGAAAATGAAAATCCACACTGGTTATTATATACAAAGCCATTCAATTTAAATAGAGGTAAAACAGTTTTAAGGGTAAAGGCAACAAGAATAGGTTATAAGGAAAGTAAAGAATTAAAGGTTGTATTAAATGTTGAATAAAAAAGATGAAAAAGTTAATTTTATTATTGCTTATTTTTGCTTTTCTCTGTAAAGGGAATGATTATCCAGTTCTTGGAATAAATCTATCAGGAATTGCTTACTGGTCAACTGAACAAGCATTTAAGGATTTGATGAAATATTCTTCAAAATTAAGAGCACAAAAAAAAGATGATAAAAAATTTACATGGGATAATCCTTTACCAAAAGTTGATGAAAATGATTATCCTCTTGAAATTGGAGATGAAAATTCTTTTATTGAAATATTTGTTCTATCAAACGAAGGAAAATTAAGGGAACATATTGGAGAAAAATTGATTGTTTTATATGAAGGTAAAGGAAGAATTGATTACTGGGGTGGATGGCAGATTATAGAAAGGAAAGAAGGAAAGGATGTTTTAAAAGTTCTTGAGAAAGGTCCTCTTGTTTTAAGAATTTACCAGACAGATAAAAATGACAATATAAGAAATATAAGGGTCCTTGAAGAAAAGTATCTGGATAATTATAAAGAAAATCCATTCAGAGAAGAATTTCTTGAAAGATGGAGTAAAATGAAAGTCATAAGGTTTATGGACTGGATGAAAACAAATAATTCAGAAATTTCAAAGTGGACTGATAGACCAAAACCATCTGATAGAACTTATTCAGAAAAAGGAGTTCCAGTTGAAATTATGATTGACCTCTGTAATAGATTGAAAATAAATCCATGGTTCTGTATGCCACATAAAGCAGATGATGATTATATAAGAAATTTTGCTAAACTTGTTAAAGAAAAACTTGATAAAAATTTAAAAATTTATATTGAATACAGTAATGAAGTATGGAACTCAATTTTCAGTCAGGCAGGATATGCAAGAGAAAAAGGACTTGAACTTAAACTTTCAGATAATCCATATCAGGCACAACTATTTTATTATTCAAAAAGGGCAGTTGAAATTTTTAAAATATGGGAAGAAGTTTTTGGAGATGAAAAGAAAAGATTAGTTAGAGTTATTGCTTCTCAGGCAGCAAGCCCGTGGGTAAGTCAGCAGATTCTTGAATTTAATGAAAATTATAAAAATTGTGATGCTCTTGCAATTGCTCCTTATTTTGGTCATTCTTATGGAAATCCAAAAAATCAGTCAATTGTTGAGAAAATGACAGTTGATGATATTTTTAAGGAATTACCAGGAGAAATAGAAAAAATTATGGAAATATGTAAAAAACATAAAAATTTATGTGAAAAATATAATCTAAAACTTATTGCTTATGAAGGGGGTCAGCATTTTGTTGGAGTAGGAGGAGCAGAAAATAATGAAAAATTAAATCAATTATTTTTCGCTATCAATCATGATAAAAGAATTTCCGATGTATATAAATTTTATCTTAAAAAATGGAAAGAAATTGGAGGAGAAGAATTTGTTTTATTTTCTTCAATGTCAAGACCATCAAAATGGGGAAGTTGGGGACTCCTTGAATATGAAAATCAGAAAATAGACGATGCACCAAAATTCAAAGCAGTTTTTGAAATTCTTAAGGATAAATGAAAAAAATTTTTATATTAAGGGAAAATCAAAGAGAAAAACTTGAATTTGATTGGGGAAGTTTAATCTGGCATGCAAGTAAAAAATTGAAAAATTCCACAAAGATAACTATTGGTAAATGTATTATAAAACCTTTTAAAAGTAATCCATTACATTATCATCCAGATTGTTATGAAATATTAATAGTGGAAAAAGGCAAAATTCTACATATTGACGAAAATGGAAATGAAATTTTACTGAAAGAAGGGGATTGTATAACAATTCCTGAAAATCTGGCTCATAGGGCAAAAAATATAACGAATAAAAATGTTATACTTACTGTTTGTTTTTCAAAAGGAAATAGAAAAGCAATTGAAAAAAAGGAGGGATGAATGGAGTATCCAAGAATATGTATTATTGGAGCAGGCAAACATTCTACAAATAGAATTTATCCATATGTAAGTGTTGCAGGAGGTAAAATTGTTGGAGTTTGTGATTTAGATTTTAAAAAAGCAAAATTAAATGCAGAAAGATTTGGTGGTAGTCCATATAAAAATTATGAAGAAATGATTGAGAAAGAAAAACCAGATGGAGTTATTATATGTATCAATGCTGAAATGCATGCAAAACTTGCAAAGGAGATAATGAAAAAAGGGTTCAATGTGTATGTAGAAAAACCACCAGCACCTACAAGTAAAGATGCTCTTGAAATGGCAAAAATTTCAAAAGAAACTAAAAAAATATGTGCTACTGCTTTTAAAAAAAGATATTCTAATGTTTATAAAAGAGCAAAGGAATGGTTGAGTAAATTTTCTGAAGAACAATTTTATTCAATTTCTATTAATTATTCCTCAGGGAAATTTAAAAATATTTCCTTGGATGACACCTTTTTATTTGATTTTGCAATTCATGCTTTTGCCCTTATTTTTTATCTTTTTGGAGATGTTGAAAAAGTTTTTTGTTTTCATAAAGAAAATGATGCATTTGCAATTTCTCTGAAATTTAAAAATAAAGCAGTTGGGACACTTAATTTAACAGATTTAAGACCTCCTAAATTTATTCCTACAGAAGAAGTTGAAATTACTTTAAAAGAAGGATATTTTATGAGTATCCACAATTCTTCCATATGGAGAATATTTGAAGAAGGAAAATGCATTGAGTACAGAGAACCGCCAACTTATATCAGTGCAGGAGATAGTGGTTTTGAAACCGGGCACCTGCCAGAATTAATAGATTTTATACAAGGAATAAAAAATAATTCTCAAACTCTTTCTAACATTTTTACAAGTTATAAAACAATGTGCCTTTATGAGAGTGTGGTAAAATCAATTGAAACAGAGGAAATTGTTGAAATTGAATACCAGGAAATTTGAAATTCAAGTACTTAAGATTATTTTTACCCAGATATTTCTTGTTCTTGGACCATCAAATTCACATAAATATATTCCCTGCCATGTTCCAAGTTGTAAAATTCCATCTTCAATAAACACAGTTAATGAATGACCTGTTATTGTAGATTTAATATGGGAATCTGCGTTTCCTTCTGAATGGGAATATCTATCATTTTCAGGAACAAGTTCTTCAAATTTATCAATTATATCTCTTTTAACTGAAGGGTCTGCATTTTCATTTATAGTTAAACCACATGTTGTATGAGGAACAAAAAGAAAACAAATTCCACTTTTTATTCCTTTTCTTTTTATAATTTCTTCAATTTCTTCTGTTATATCAATAAATTCATTCCTTCTTTTTGTTTGAACAGTTATTTTCTCCATTACTATTGCTCCATATAAAAAACTTTATACCCTTCATAAGTTGAATAAACATCAATTTTCCCTGTTAATTCAAAAGGAGCATGCATTGATAAAACACCCGTTCCACAATCAATAGTATCAATATTATATCTTGCAAAATATGAAGCAACAGTTCCTCCACCTCCAAGTTCAAGTTTTCCAATTTCTCCTGGCTGCCATAAAACACTGTTCTTATCAAATATTTTTCTAATATAAGCAACATATTCTCCAGTTGGTTCTGTGCTTCCTGATTTTCCCCTTGCTCCTGTTATTTTTGTTAAAACAACACCACAATTTATTCTTCCTGCATTCTTTGGTTCATATGCTTCTTTGAAATTTGGGTCAAGAAGTGTATTTACATCTCCTGAAATTGCTTTTGAGTTTTCAAAAAGTTTTCTTTTATCTGAAATTGAATATCCACACTTTTCAAGAACTTCCTCAATTAGAAATTCAAAAAAAGATGAAGATGCGGATGTTGAACCACGACTACCTATTTCTTCCTGGTCAACAAGAATACAGAAAATATTATTAATAGAATATAGGGAGTCAAATAAAGCGGTAAATGAAGCATATGAGCATACTCTGTCATCCTGTCCATATGCAAGTATCATGCTTTTATCCAATCCTGCATCAAATACCTTTCCAGCAGGAACAAGTTCAAGTTCAGCACTAACAAGGTCTTCCTCTTCAATTTCATAATGCTCTTTTAAAATTTTTAAAACATTATTTTTTACTTTTTCCTTATCTTTGTTTTTATCCGGAACTGTTCCGACAAAGGCATTTAAACTTTCTCCAGGGAAACCATCTTCAATTGTTTTTTTATACTGCTCTTTTGCAAGGTGTGGAAGTAAATCAGTAATTACAAAAACAGGTTCATTTTCCTTTTCTCCAATTTTTATCTCTTTATAACTACCATCCTTTAAAAAAATAATTCCATGAAGTGCAAGAGGGATTGTTAACCACTGATACTTTTTTATTCCTCCATAATAATAAGTTTTAAATAGAGCAATATTTTCATCTTCATATAAAGGGGTTGTTTTAAGGTCAATTCTTGGACAATCAATATGTGCAACTATAAATCTGCAACCATCAGTCAATTTCTTTTCTCCTATAACTCCAAATATAATCTCTTTTCCCTTATTAACTTTATAAAATTTACTCCCTTTTTCAAGTTTTTTAAACTCACTTAAATCTTTAAAATCAAACTTCTTACTTTCTTCAATAGCACTTTTTACAAATTCTCTCTCTGTCTTATTATCTGATAAAAATTTTTTATATTGCTCACAGTATTCCAGTGTTTTCTTGATTTTTGAATTATCCCATATTTCCCATCCATTTTTTCTTTCCATCTTACCTCCTTATAAGTAATGAAAAAATAATGGTTAAAATTATACTTATAAGAATGCTTGAAACAACAGGGAAATAAAAAACAAAATTATCTCTTTTTATAAATATATCTCCCGGTAATCTTCCGATTGGAATTTTTATACCCTTATAAATTATATATCCTGCAAGGATTATCAAAATACCAAAAGTTATAAGAATTTTTCCAAATATCTTTTCCATTTTTTAAACCTCAGAAAAATATTTATTATTTTACCTTAAATCAATTTAAGAAGCAACCTTTTACTGGTCACTTTGAAACTTAATATCTGTTTGAAATCTCGCAGTGGTATATTTTTCTACAATTTCTAAAAATTTTTTTAAAGGTAAATTTTTAAATATTGCTTCATACTCATCAATAAATCCGCAGATTTCACTTATATTTAAAAATCCTGTCTTGAGTTTTTCATATATATTTTCAAAATCTGTTCTACTCACATCAACAAATTTTTTTATTTCATTGTATATCTGTTCTTTTCTTTTTTCCTCAACTATTAGATTAAATTCATCTTTTAAAGTTTTTTCTGCATCAATTCCAAAATTATAATCGTAAGTTGAAATATTTTCAATAAACTTATTCATTTTTTTCAAAATTTTTCTTGTTGCAATTTTTTTATACATTAATCCAAAAGAAATTGGTATTAATATAAAAAGAAAAATAAAGTATAAACCCGTTACTGTAATTCCAACAAAAATTCCAAAACCAGGAGTTCCATAATATATAACCTTAACATAATCAATAAAACTGTTTATAATTCCTGATTTTAATTTAAAAATGAAAGGATAAGAAAGGTCAAATACAAATAATAAAAAACTTAAAAATAAACCTCTTAAATATCCATAATCCTGGGCATTTTCCTCAGTTAGTGTAAAAGGGATTCCTAAAATTTTTTTTACCTTTCTAAAAAAAATTTCAGAAATTTGGATTAGATTTTCCTTTAATTCTTCAAAATCATCATAGGTGCCATATACTATAAATTCTTTTGTATTTTTAAAAACTGCAAAAAATTTATTTAAGGGAAGTTTCAATTCACTGATAAAATGAGGAAAAACAAAATTTTTTTTAGTATATACATTCCAGACGCCAGAATTTGTTTTTATCGTTTGGTCTTTTATAAAACCTAAATATCCGAGCAATTGATATGTTTCTGAGTTAATATTTTCAAAATATTTTATCTTTTCATAAATTGTCTTAATATCGGACATGTCTTTATTTTATAATAAAAAAATTTCCAAGTCCATTGAAAAAAAAATAAAATATTGTAAAATTAATAAAAATGGAAAGGAGAAAAGTTTAAAAATGAGGATTGTCACAAGATGTAAAATATCAGGAGGAAAGGTAACTGATAAAAATCTGTATTATGAAGGAAGTATAACAATTGATAAAAAAATTATAGAGGAAGCAAATATTTTTCCGGGAGAAATGGTTTATGTTTTAAATTTAAATAATGGAGCAAGAATTTTTACTTATGTTATTGAAGGTGAAGAAAATTCCGGAACAATATGTTTAAATGGACCATCTGCAAGATTTTTTGAAATAGGAGATGAGGTTATTATTCTTGCTATTTCACTGATGAATGAAAATGAATTAAAAGATTTCAAAATGAAAAAAATAATCCTTGGTGAAAAAAATAAGATTTAAAAATAATCTTTTCTGGAAATTTTGTGTTTGCTTAGTTTCTTCTATTTTATTATTTTTTTCGTTTCCTCCTTTTGGTTTCTGGTATTTAACTTTTTTTTCATTTGTTCCTTTGTTTCTTATATGTGAAGAAAAAAGTATAAATAATATTTTTTATGGTCTTTTTTTCGGTTTTATATTTTATTCTTTATCTCTATATTGGCTTAAAAATGTTGCTGGAGCAATTTATCTACTTCTTTCCTTATACCTTTCAATTTACTGGGCTATTTTTTTATATTTAATTTTTTTATTTGATTTTAAAAAAATTATATTTCTTGGCAGTTGCCTTTGGTTTTTTCTTGAAATTTTAATATCTCATATTTTAACCGGTTTTCCATGGTTGTTAATCGGTCTTTCTCAATTCAATAATCACTATATCTTGAAAATTGCAAAGTTTTCCGGAATTTATGGTATATCTTTTTTAGTTGTTGGTTTCAATATTTTTCTATATACAATTTTCAGGAAAAAAGTATCAATTCAAAATCTATTCTTCATATTAATGGTTTTGGGATTCTTTTTAATCGTAAAAATCCCTGAAAAAATGATTTATAAAGGCAAGATAAATATTCTCTTGATTCAACCAAATTTTGTGAGTAAAAATATAGATTTAGAAAAAAACAAACAAATCATATACAAATTGCTTGACGAAATTGAATATAGATATTTGGATTTAATTGTTTTTCCAGAAGGGACATTTCAGGGTAATTTATTTGAAAATAGGGATTTAATAAAAGTCCTTAAAAAAATTTCAATTAAAAATAATTGTGGTATTTTAATTGGAACTTTTACAGGAATAAATAGCAATTTTTATAATTCATGTGTATTTATAAATGGTGAAAATATAAGTGTGTATAATAAAACAAAACTTGTTCCTTATGGAGAATTTATACTTGGAAAAAGATTTAAGTTTGTCAGGAATTTATTTTTAAAAATTGCTGGATATGAACCAGATCTTAAAAAGGGAAATGAATTTAAAGTTTTCAAATATAAGAATATAAAATTTTCTTCTTTGATCTGTTATGAAAATATCTTTCCCCAAATTATAGAAAATTTTGTAAAAAATGAGCCAGATTTTTTTATTGTAATTACAAATGACTCATGGTTTGGAAAATCTATCGGTCCATATCAACATTTTTATCATAATGTTTTCAGAAGTTTAGAAAGTGGTAGATATCTTTTACAAGCAGGACTTACAGGAATTTCAGGAATTGTCAGTCCAAATGGTAAAGTAGAAAAAATTATAGAAAAAAATGGTGAAAATTTATTTGTTGATGGGCTTTTATTCTTACCTTTAAAAATTTACATTTCAGAAACATTATATTCTAAATATGGTATTTTTCCTTTGTTTTTATTTTGTTTGATAATAACAGGATTTCTTTTATGCAGAGATTAGAGAAAATAATTGAATATAAATTTAAAAATAAGGATTTAATCCAGATGGCTTTAACTCATCCATCTTTTTCTTTTTATAAATCGTATGAAAAACTTGAATTTCTTGGCGATTTAATTCTTGATGCCATTGTTGGTATTTATTTATATAAAAAATATAAGGATAAAAATGAGGCATTTTTGACTGACTTAAAATCTGCTTATGTAAATAAAAATTATCTTAAAGAAATAGCAGATAAAATTGGTTTAAAAAATTTTGCAAGTTATAAAGGTGATAATATAAAAAGGACTGATAAATTTCTTGAGGCATTAATAGGAGCAATATATCTTGATGGAGGGATGAAAAGAGCAGAAAAATTTATAAAAAAATTTATACTTAATAAAGAACTTGAACCACTTAAAGATTATAAAAATTTAATTTTAAATTATGCAAGGAAAATCAAAGGGACTGAACCAATTTATGAAGTTATAAAAATGGAAGGCCCACCTCATAAGAGAGAATATGAAGTAAGGATAAAAATTAAAGGCATAAGGAAGGTCGGTAGAGGGAAGGGGAATAGTTTAAAAGAAGCAGAAATTATTGCAGCAAAATCATTATACGAAAAAATAACTAAATCCTAAACCTTTTTTCCTGTCTCTCGTCTAAATATAAAATGGAGAGAAAAACCCAAATACCACATGGCTTCACTTTAATAGAACTTCTTGTTGTAATTGCCATAATATCAATTCTGGCTGGTTTAATTTTACCTGCTTTATCAAAGGCAAGGGAATTTTCAAGGAGAACTTATTGTTTGAACAATTTAAGACAACTTTATTTTGGTTTTATAATGTATGTTTCTGATTATGATAATTATTGTCCTCGTGCTGCTTTGCTTCCTTCAATAAATAGAGATGACCCTCCAATTTCAGAAGTTCTTTTACCTTATGTTAAATCAAAAAAAGTTTTTAAATGTCCTTCTGATAGAGAAGGTTATTTTGAAAGGGAAGGTTCAAGTTATGAATATAATCAAAGGTTATGTGGCAGAAAATTAGATAGAGGAAGAACTTTTTCATTTATGGGTTCTACAAGAATATGGGTTTTATATGATTATAAGGACTTTCATGGACCCGGAATTAGAAATTTTGTATATCTTGATGGACATGCAACTCATGAACCAATTGCACAGGTTGAGGACTAAATGAGGAAAAAATATTTTATAATTTCTGGAATTATTCTTTTAATTCTCATCTTACTATTAATAGGTTTTAAAAACAGGAAAATTGATATTTACAAACTTACAGATGAGCAGATTATTGAGTTGATAAAAAGTGATAAAATTAAGAATTTAAGTTCAGAACAACTTGCTTTTATTGGTGAAAGATTAAGAAATATTCCAAAAGAAAAAATAAAAGATGTTATTGATAAATTACCTGATGGATTGAAATATAAGGCAGAAAAAAATATTGAGAAGGTTTCATATGCAGTGCTTGATAAAAAAATAGACGAATTTTTTAAATCTCCACCGGAAAAACAGGAACAAATCCTTGACGAAGAAATTAATAAACTGGAAGAAGCACAATTAAGAGGGGAAACACCAATTGAATATTCTGAAACTTTTGAAGGGAATCTTTCTTACCCGGATGAGACCAATTATAGATTTGAAAGAAGAGTATTTTCTCAGAGGAGTTTTAGAAGAGGTTTTAGTAGAAATCCAGATGCAATGCTTCAAAGAGCAAGAGATAGATTATCAGAGACAACCCCTGAACAGAGAGCAAAAATACAGGAATTTATGAAAAAAATGAGAGAAAGAATGTCAAGAAGAAGATTTGGGAGATAAAATACCATTGAAAAATTGTATCTCATATAAGAAAGAAGAAAAAATTTTGGAATTTCTCCTAATTAAGAAGAATTAAAACTATAAAAAAACTTGACAGATAATTAAAAGTATAGATTTTTTGTGAGGCAATTCATCAAATTGTTTTTTCAAAAAATCTATATTAAAATGATTTTTATGGAAATAAAATGTGTGTGGTGGGATGGTTATCATAATGCTTTTACAGATGTAATTAAATTCAGAAATAATTTTTTCATTACTTTCAGGCATGCCTTAGAACACGGAGTAAGAGGGAAAGGAGAAATATATGTTATAAAATCAAATGATTTAGAAAAATGGGATTTAATAAAAAAATTCTCTATTCCTCCTGATTGCAGAGATCCTAAATTCTTCAATTTTAAAAATTTAATCGGTGTCCTATTTGGAGTTCGTTCAGATAAAGAAAATGAGTCTAGTAAGATAGACATTTACTTATCTTATTCTGAAAATGGAAATGATTTTGAAGAACCCATTAAAATTAAAAATTACAATTTATGGTTCTGGAGAATAAGAAATTTTAATGATAAACTTTATGCAACTGCTTATGAAATGACTTCTGAATATGTAACTTATCTGTTTTTATCTGAAGATGGAGTAAATTTTAAAGAGGTCTCACATATAGTTAAAGGAGAGTATGCAAATGAGGCAGATTTATTATTTGAAAAAGATGGCTTATGTTATGCAATAGTTAGAAGAGAAAACTGTCAAACACCTGTATTAGCAATTTCTCAACCACCTTTTAAAAAATGGGAAAAATATCCTTTAAATTTTATTGTTCAGGGCCCTCATATTTTTAAATTTTTTAATACTTTATATGTTGCGGGTAGAGTTTTTCTTAAAGATGAAATTATTCTTTCTGAAATAAAAGATAGAGATTACCAGACAAAAACAGGAATATTTGAACTTGATCTAAAAAATAAGAAATTAGACCCAATGATAATTATTGCAAGTGGAGGGGATACTTCATATCCTGGCTCTATTGTTGATAATGGAAAACTATATTTAAGTTATTATTCACAGCATGAATTAAATTTAAGAGAAAGCAAAGTTGGTAAAAATGCATCAGGTATCTATTTTTTAATAACTGGATCACTTAAATAACTTAAAAAGGAGATATAATGAAAGAAAAATTTTATGGAGTTTATGCTGCACTTTTGACACCTTTTAATGAAAAAGGAGAAGTATGTGAAAAAAGATTGAGAAAACTTGTAAAATTTTTAATTTTTATAAAGAAGTTGCATCATCAATTTCTATCCCTTTCTTTTTCTATTACACAAATACGGAGGGATAACAAGCAGAAAAGTGGCATTAAAATTCAGAGGCATTGACGGTGGATTTGCAAGAGAACCATTTTTAAAAGATTTACCAGAAGAAAAGAAAAAAGATTTGAAAAAGAATGGCTTGAGAAATTTCCTCAATATTCAGAAGGCATAAAATAAATCAATATAACATTGTAAGTTTTTCTTCTATTTTCTCTATATCTCTTTTAATCGCTTCTTTAAGTTTCTCAATATTTTCATATTTTTTCTGGTCTCTGATTTTAAAAAAAGGAAAAATTTCAATAATTTCTCCATAAATATTACTGTTAAATCCTATAATATGCACTTCAAATTTTGTATTTTCATCCCCAAATGTAGGACAATTCCCAATTGATAAGGCACCTTTTAAAAATTGGTCTTTATATTTAACCCAGCAGGCATAAACTCCTTCTTTAATTTTTATATCATTTAATAACGAAAGATTTGCAGTTGGAAAACCGAGATTTTTCCCTCTTGAATTTCCGGTTATGACCTTACAAGAAAAAGAAAACTGTCTTCCCAGGAATTTATTTACATTTTCAAAATCTCCCATTTTTAAAAATTCTCTTATTTTTGTAGAATTTACTATTTGACCCTCAATTTTTACTGAATTAAGAACAAAAACTTCAAATTTTTTTTTCAGGTCTTCTATTTTCCCTTTTCTGTGGGAACCAAATTTAAAATTTTCGCCAACTATAATAGATTTCACATTTATTGATTCCAGATATTCTATAAATTCAAATGGTTCCCAGAAGGAAATCTCATCATAATCACACCAGATGCACAATTCTATACCACTATTTTCAAAAAAATGGATTTTTTCTTCCCATGGTGAAATGTAAAATTCTACAGGAAAATGTTTGAATGTAAAAACTGCTGGAATTAATCTTTTATCTTTTGCTTTTTTATTTATCTCCTCTATTATTTTTTTATGACCTAAATGGAAACCATCAAATTTACCTATTCCCATTGAAATCCCCTTGGAAATTAAATCAATATTTGAAAAATGTTTAGTTTCCATTTTTCTTTTCCCTCCTTTTAAAATGGAAATTTATCATCTATTTGAGAATTGGATAATTTTAAAAGAAATTCAGCAATTCTATCAGTAGCACCTTCTATCATTGCTTTCCCTTTTTCAGGAGTTGCTTTTTTAGGATTTCCATATCCTGAATTTTTTGTAAGAAGATGCCATGGTCTTGTAACCCAGACCCATCCTTTTTTTATCTCTTCAAATCTTGGTTCATTTACACTCCCATCATCTGCCCATTCAAGATGTACAAGTTCAGGATAAAGATACATAAGCCAACTTGTTTCTGCTTCATTTCCATGCTCTCCGCCTTTATCTTCAAGAACCATGTCAGCAATATCTTTTCTAATATTCCACCAATCAATAAGGAAAAGAAATACTTTTGTCTGTCCATATAATTCTCTTAAAATTGCTTTAAATTCATTTCCTCCGTGTCCATTGATTATAACAAATTTATAAATTTTGTGATTTTCTAAAGAATAAATAAGGTCTTTAAGTATTGAAAGTTGAGTTGTTGGTGATAAATGTAAAGCCATGGGAAAACCAAAATGATTAGAATTAACTCCTATTGGTATTGTTGGAAGAAGAATAATTTTTCCTCCTTTTTCATTTGCCTTTTGACAACTTATTTCAGCGACCTTTTCAACTGTTAAACTATCACATCCATAAGGTAAATGAAGATTATGTGGCTCGCAGGAACCCCATGGTAAAACTGCAACCTCAACTTTACCAAATTCTTTTACTTCTTTTAATGTCATTTCAAAAAGTTTACTTTTCATATTAACCTCCGTTTATTTAGAAAAAATTAAATAATAAAACCTTGCAGGATTTTTTTGAAATAAAGAAAATTTTATTTTCATATTTTAACACAATACAATTTTACTTGATTTTTTACTTTCTGTAAATTCTCATTTCTCTTTTAAAACTTCTCCAAATTGACTTTTAAAAAGATTATAATAAAAACCTTTTTTATTCATCAATTCCTGATGAGTCCCTTTTTCTATTATTTCCCCTTCATTTAAAACAAGAATTAAATCGGCATTTTTTATTGTATTTAATCTATGTGCGATTACAAAATTTGTCTTTCCCTTCATCAAATTCATCATACTTTTTTGAACATACATTTCTGTTTTGGTATCTATATTACTTGTTGCCTCATCAAGTATTAAAATTCTTGGTTCTGCAAGAATTGCTCTTGCAATTGCTATAAGTTGTCTCTGTCCCTGACTTAAACTCTGCCCGCCATCAGAAAGGATTGTTTCATATTTTTTTGATAAATTTAGAATAAATTTTTCAGCATTTGATATTTTACAGGCATTTTGAATTTCGTCATCTGTTGCTTCAAGTTTTCCATATCTTATATTTTCCTTTATTGTTTCAGCAAAAAGATATGTATCCTGTAAAACCACTCCAAGAAAAGACCTTAAATTTTCTTTTTTTATTTTTCTTATATCATATCCATCAATAAGTATTTCTCCTTTTTCAATTTCATATAATCTTGCAAGTAAATTAATCATTGTGGTTTTTCCTGCACCTGTAGGTCCAACAATCGCAATAATTTTACCTGCTGGAATTTTAAAACTGACATTTTTTAAAACATATTTTTTATTTTCGTAGGCAAAGTAAACATTTTTAAACTCAACTTCTCCTTTTATTTCTTTAAGTTCCATTGCTTCCGTATCATCTTCTTTTTCCTTTTCCTCCTCCATGATTTCAAAAACCCTTTCAGCACTCGCTATTGCAGTTTGAATTGTATTGAATTGATTAGCAAGTTCATTTAACGGTCTTGTAAACTGTTTAACATAATTAATAAAACTTACTATGGTTCCTATTGTAACCATTTTCTTTAAAACAAAGGTTCCTCCTATCCCACCGATTATTACAAAACTTATATTGTTTAAAAAATTCATTAAAGGAGGCATAATTCCGGCAAATTTCTGTGCATTTATTCCATATTTTTTTAACTCCTCATTAATCTTCTCAAACTTTTCTATTTCCTTTTCTTCTTTACCAAAAATTTTTATTATTTTTAAGCCGGTTATATCTTCTTCTGCAAGTCCATTTAATTCCCCGAGTTTTGTCTGTTGGAGAAAAAAATATTTTCTTGTTTTACCCGATATTATTTTTGTAATAAAAATCATTAAAGGAATTAAAATTAAACTAAATAATGTTAAAACTGGGCTTAAAATAATCATCATCACACATGTTCCAAAAAGCATAATAATTCCAGAAAAAAACTGTAATATACTTGTAGCAAGAGTCATATTTATCATATCTATATCATTTGTTATCCTGCTCATAATATCACCTGTTGTTCTTTTATCTATTGTTTTTAAAGAAAGTTTATGAATACAATCAAAGGCATCTTCTCTTAAATCATAACCAACATTCTGAGATATATTTGCCATTGTAAAACTTTGAATGTAAACAAGAATGGAATTAAAAGCATATACAAGAAAAATTAAAAAAAGAAAATTCTCAAATCCTGTTAATCTTTTTGGAATTATATAGGTATCTATCGCTTTACCCACTAAGTAGGGTGCAATCAATGATAAAATTGAGTTTCCCAAGACACAGACGAAAGAAAGTAAAAAATATAATTTATATTTTTTTAAATATTTAAAAAGTTTCTTTAGTGTTTTAATCGTTTCCTTAGGTTTTTCAGAAAGTAAACTCATATGTCTTCCTGGACCGGGGGGACCAAAAAAATGTCCGCTCATATACTTAGTTTTCTGTGCATAAAATTTTTCTCTTTCAGTCATTTATTTTTTCTCCTGCCTGTGTTTCATAAATCTCTTTATAAAGTTTACATTTTTCAAGTAATTCTTCATGAGCCCCAATTCCAATTATTTCTCCTTTATCCACTACAAATATTTTATCTGCTTCTGCAATTGTAAAAATTCTTGGTGTAACTATTATTTTTGTGCAATTGGTTAATTTTTCTTTTAAATTTATAAGTATTTTTTTCTCTGTGATATAATCAACTGAACTTGTGCAGTCATCAAGAATAAAAATTTTTGGTTTTTTTATAATTGCTCTTGCTATTGTTAATCTCTGTTTTTGCCCGCCTGATAAATTAACTCCTTTCTGACCTATGAATGTATCAAGACCTTCTGGAAGTTTAATGATAAAATCATATATTTGGGTAATTTTAAGTGCCTCTATTATTTCATCATCAGAAACTTTATCATCTGTCCATCTCATAATTTCTCTTACCGTTCCTGAAAATATTATTAATTCTTGAGTAACAAAGCCAATAGATTTTTTTAAAACTATAGGATTTATATCCTTTATATTCACATTGTCAATTAAAATTTCACCTAAAATCGGTTCATATAGTCCGGTAATAAGATTTAAAATAGTTGTTTTACCTGAACCTGTTGTTCCAATAATTCCAATTGTTTCACCTTCTTTAATTTCTAAGGAAATATTTTTTAAAAAATATGAATTTGAATCTTCATTATAACTGAAAAAAACATTCTTAAATTCTACTTTTCCTTTTATTTCATTTATTGGGTAATATTTTACTGATACTGGTTCTTCTTCTACTTTCAATATTTCTTCTACTCTTTCAATTGAAGCACCTGCTCTGGAAATAAAAATAAACAGATTACTTACCATCATCAGAGACATAAGGACTATCATCAAGTAATTAATAAAGGCAATTATTTCACCAACTTTAATTTCATTGTTCAAAGTCATTTTTCCACCTGCCCATAAGATAGTTATTACACTTAAATTAACTAATATCATTACAACAGGAGCCATTTTAATTATTAAATTTATTGCTTTAAGAGAAGCAAACATTAAATCCTGATTTGACTTTTCAAAACGGGTTTTCTCATATTGACTTCTATTAAAAATTCTTATCACTCTTATACCTGCAAGATTTTCCCTGACAATAAGATTTAATTTATCTATTTTTTTCTGCATCTCTGAAAATAAAATAAAACTCTTTTTAGAAATAAGGTAAAAAATAAAAAGCAATAAAGGAATAACAACAAAAATTATTAAAGAAAGTTTTAAATTTATTGAAAGGGCCATAATAATACCGCCCAAACATAATAATGGAGCTCTTACAAGTATTCTTAAAGAAATTAAAACCAGTTGTTGAATTTGAGCAATATCATTTGTTAATCTTGTTATTAAAGAAGAAGGAGAAAATTTTGTTATTTCTTTGAATTTTGATTTTTGAATTTTTCTGAAAACATGTTTTCTTAAATCATGTCCGAAATTCTGACTTGCTATACTTGAAAATATTGTGCAACCTATACCACCAATCAATCCAATAATTGCAACAAAAAGCATAAGGAATCCAGTATTAATTATCAATTTTAAATTATTCTTGACTATCCCTTCGTCAATAATAATGGATAACAATTTTGGCTGTAAAAGGTCCATTATCACTTCAAGAATCATAAATATGGGAGCAAGTATAGCAATTTTTTTGTAAGATTTGAGATATTCTATAATTATGTTTAAATTTTTATTCTTCCACATTTTTTTATCCTTATAAGTTAAATATTATAAACCCTGAAATTTTAAAATAAAAGTTTAAAGTTAAATAATTTGACTTGTTCCGAATTAATAATATACTATTTTATAAAAAGGAGGAAATAATGGGATGGATAATTTTAGCAGTTTTTATTTTTATGATTCTCGCAAATGCCATAAAAATAGTCAATGAGTATGAAAGAGGAGTTATTTTTCGTCTTGGAAGATTGGTTGGAGCAAGGGGTCCTGGGTTAATCTTTTTGATACCTTTAATAGAAAAAATGGTAAAGGTAAGTTTAAGAACAGTAACATTTGATGTTACTCCTCAGGAGGTTATGACAAAAGATAATGTTCCTATAAAAATTAATGCGGTTGTATGGTTCAGAGTTATGGACCCTGTTAGAGCAGTTGTTGAAGTTGAAAATTATCAATTATCAACAATGCAAATTGCACAGACAACTTTAAGAGGAGTAGCGGGACAACTTGAACTTGATGAAATTCTCGCTGAAAGAGATAAAATAAACCACAGGTTGCAGCAAATAATAGATGAGCAGACAGACCCGTGGGGAATAAAAGTAAGTATAGTTGAAATAAAGGAAGTTGAATTACCCGATACCATGAAAAGAGCAATGGCAAGACAGGCAGAAGTAGAAAGGGAAAGAAGGGCAAAAATAATAAATGCAGAAGGAGAATTTCAGGCAGCACAGAAACTCAAAGAAGCAGCACAAATTTTATCAGAGGTTCCAATGGCTATTCAATTAAGATATTTACAGACAGCAACAGAAATTGCAGCAGAAAAAAATTCAACTCTTGTTTTTCCTCTACCTCTTGAAATATTTAAACATTTTATACAAAAAGAAAAAGAGTAATAAAAAATGCCAGAATTTAAAAGCATAGGAATAATTGGAATTGGATTAATTGGAGGTTCTCTGGCACTGGATTTAAAAAAGAAGAAAATAGCGGAAAAAATTTTAGGATATAGCAGAAAAAAAGAAACAATGGAAAAAGCAGTCAAAAATGAAGTAATTGATGAGTATTGTGAAAAACCTGAAGAATTAATTAAAGAAGTTGATTTTTTAGTTCTTGCAACTCCTGTTAATGTTATGGATGAGTATTTTAAATTAATAAAAAAAATTAATCCGCAGATTTTATTTACAGATGTTGCGAGTGTGAAAAAAATTGTTCATGAAAAAGTTAAAAATATTATTGGAGAAAATTCAAACTATGTTGGCTCCCATCCAATTTCAGGTTCTGAAAAAAGTGGAATAGATTATATTAAGGAAAAACTTTTTGAAAATAAAACAGTTGTAATTACAATTACAGAAAAAACAAATATGATTGCGAAAGAAAAAATAGAAAAAATGTGGCAGATTTTAGGAAGTAGAATCATAGAAATGGATCCAGAAGAACATGATAAAATTTTAGGATTTACAAGCCATTTGCCACATTTTTTAGTTTATGCACTCCTTTCTACCGGTCACAATTATGAAAATTTTTCAAAGATTTTTTTTGGTTCGGGTTTTCTTGATACCACAAGAATAGGAAAAAGTAATGCAGAAATTTGGGCAGAAATTTTTCTGTATAATAAAAAAAATCTTTTATTCTGGATTAAAAGATTTGAAAAAGAAATGAAAAAACTGAAGCAACTCATTGAAAAAAATGACAAAAAAAATTTAGAAAAGTATTTAATGAAAAGTAAAAATTTCAGGGAAGGTTTGGAATGAAAAGAAAAGATCTTTTTTCTAATAATAAAAGAATTGTTATAAAAATCGGAACTAATGTTTTAACAACTGAAAATAATCGGCTTGATACTTCAATAATAGAGCATATTGTTGAACAGGTAAGTGAACTTGTAAAAAAAAAGGATAAAGAAGTTATTATAGTAACTTCAGGAGCAATAGCAGCCGGTATGCAAATTCTTGGATGGGAAAAAAGACCTAAAAAAATTAACATGTTACAGGCAGCTGCAAGTGTTGGGCAGAGTCGTCTTATGAGAACATATGAGAGATTATTTAGAGAAGAAGGATTAAATGTCGGCCAGATTCTACTTACAAGAGACATTTTCGCCATACCAGAAAGAAAATCTTATGCAAGAGATACACTTTTAACCTTACTTAAATATAAAGTCATTCCTATCATTAATGAAAATGATAGTGTTGCAGTTGAAGAAATAAAATTTGGTGATAATGATATTCTTTCAAGTTTTGTAGTTGATTTAGTTGATGCGGATATATTGATTATACTTTCAGATGTTGATGGGCTTTTTACGGATGACCCTAAGAAAAATAGAGGTGAAATTATAAAAGAGGTAAAAAGAATTGATGAATTGGAAAAAATTATAAATATTGGCAAACCATCTAAAAAAGGGACAGGTGGAATTAAAAGTAAGATTGAAGCAGCAAAATTTGTCACTGAGAAAAATAAATATTGTGTTATTTTAAATGGTAAAAAGATGAATTGCATAAAGAAACTTTTTGCCGGTGAAGAAATAGGAACAATTTTTTATCCATCAAAATGGAGTGAAAATGGAATGGAAAGACAGAATAGTTAATGATGTAAAACTAACAAAAAATGCTTCATTTGAAATTGCAAAATTATCTGAAAAAGAAAAAAATATTTTTCTTGAAAAATTATCTGAAAAACTCATCCAGAATAAAAAAGAAATAATAAAGGAAAATGAGAAAGATGTTAACAAGTGTATAAAAAAGAATTATTCAAATGCATTCATTGACAGATTGAGAGTTGATGAAAAAAGAATAGACAAGATGGTAAAAGCAATAAAAGATGTAATTTCTTTGCCAGACCCTGTGGGTAAAAAAATATGGGAAACAATAAGACCAAATGGATTGAAAATAGAAAAAATAAGAGTACCAATCGGAGTTATAGGAATTATATATGAATCAAGGCCTGATGTTACTGTAGAAGCAAGTATTCTTTGTATTAAATCCGGAAATGCTGTAATTTTAAGAGGTGGGAAAGAAGCAAAAAATACAAATTTAAAACTTGTAAAAATTATAAAGGATGCTTTAAAAGAAACAGGAATATCAGAAAATGTGGTTAATTTAATAACTTATGGTGGAAGAAAATCTGTAAAATATTTACTTAAACTTTATCAATATATAGACCTTATAATACCAAGGGGTGGAGAGTCATTAATAAAAACAGTGGTAGAAAATAGTTATATTCCAGTAATAAAACACTATGCTGGTGTATGTCATACATATGTTGACAAAGATGCGGATATTGAAATGGCATGGAAAGTTGTTCTTAATGCAAAAGTGCAAAGACCGGCTACATGTAATGCAACAGAAACCCTTATTGTTCATAAAGATATTGCAGAAAAATTTTTACCAAAAATGGCAGAAATTTTTAAAAAACATAATGTTGAAATGAGAGGATGTGAAGAAACATTAAAAATTTTACCTGATATTAAAAAAGCAACAGAAACTGACTGGTATACTGAATATCTTGATTTAATAATTTCAATAAAAATTGTTAATTCACTTGATGAAGCAATTGACCATATAAATAAATATGGAACACACCATTCTGATGCGATAATTACTGAAAATGAAAAAAGTGCAGAAAAATTTTTAAAAGAAGTTGATTCAGCAGCAGTTTACCATAATGCATCTACAAGATTTACAGACGGAGGAGAATTTGGTCTTGGAGCAGAAATTGGAATAAGTACAGACAAAATACATGCAAGAGGTCCTATGGGTTTAGAAGAATTAACAACTTACAAATACATAATTTATGGAAATGGACAGATTAGAGAATAAAAACATAGGAATTTTCGGCGGAACTTTTGACCCAATTCATTACGGACACTTAATTATAGCAGAAAGAGCAAGAGAAGAATTTAAACTTGAATCTGTTATTTTTATTCCTTCTGGTATCCCACCTCATAAAAAAAAAGTTTATGCTACTTCAAAAGATAGGAAAAAAATGATAGAAATAGCAATAAAGGATAATAAACATTTTATTGTTTCTGATATTGAAATAAAAAAAGAAAAAGTAAGTTATACCTATGAAACAATCATTGAATTGAAAAAAATATACACTGATTTCAATTTTTTTCTTATAGTTGGTGAGGACTCTTTTTATGATGTTCCAAACTGGTTCAGAGCAAATGAACTTATTAAAGAGATTATATTTCTTGTTGCGAGAAGAAGTTTAAAATCAAAAATATCAATAAATTATCCTGTAAAATATAAAATTATTAATTCGCCTTTCATTGATATTTCTTCTACATACATAAGAAGTTGCATTTTTGAAAATAAATCTGTAAAATATTTAATTCCTGATGATGTTATAAAATATATAAAAAGGAAAGGTCTGTATGATAGAGGAAATTATTAAAAGAGCAGAAGAATTTTTTGAAGAGGGAAAAAGAGAAATAAGTGGTATAGATGATGTTGAATTACTTGAAAAATGGAAAATAAAATTTCTTGGTAGAAAATCATATTTAAATCAGATTTTCTCTGTGATTTCAACACTGACAAAAGAAGAAAAAGTAATATGCGGGAAAAAACTTAATGAGATAAAACAAAAATTAATGGAATTGTATGAAAAGAGTAAATTAAATGTAAAAAAGAAAGAAATAAAATATAACCTTTCTATACCTGGTAGAAAAATAAACACAGGTAATTTACATCCAATTACAATAATAATAGATGAAATAGTTCAGATATTTTATAGAATAGGTTTTGGAATTGCAGAAGGGCCTGAAATTGAAACTGATTACTATAATTTTACTTCTCTGAATACTCCTGAAGAACATCCAGCAAGGGATATCTGGGATACATTTTATATAGACAAAAAAAATAATATACTTTTAAGAACTCATACAAGTCCTGTGCAGGTAAGGATTATGGAAAAATATAAACCTCCTTTAAGAATAATCGCTCCGGGAAAATGTTTCAGGAGAGATGCTTTCGATTCATCCCATAGTCCTATGTTTCATCAAATTGAAGGACTTATGGTTGATAAAAATATTAAATTTATCCATTTAAAAGGCATTTTGTCTTACTTTATTCATGAATTTTTTAAAAAAGAAGTAAAAGTAGTTTTTTCTCCTTCTTATTTTCCTTTTACTGAACCAAGTGCTGAAGTGAGCATTTCATGTGTAATATGTGATGGAAAAGGTTGTTCTACCTGTGGAAATACAGGATTCCTTGAAATCCTTGGATGTGGGATGGTACATCCAAATGTTTTTAAAAATGTTGGATATGATATTGAAAACTACACTGGCTTTGCTTTTGGAATGGGAGTTGAACGACTTGCAATGTTGAAATATGGGATAGATGATATAAGACATTTTTATTTCAATGATTTAAGGTTCTTAGAGCAATTTTAAAAAAATGAAATATACATATAAAACTCTACTTAATTATATTGAAGGGAAAATAGCAAAAGAGCAACTTTTAAATTATCTAAACATTCTCGGGTTAAACCCTAAAATAATAAGAGAAGATAATGAAGATTTTATATTTGAACTTGAAACACCCGCAAACAGACCGGATCTTTTAAGTTTTATAGGACTTGCAAGGGAAATCATTCCATTTGGAGAGATATACTTAAAAGATTTTAAGGAAAAAGTAATTGAAGAAATTTCTGATTTTATTCCAATTGAAATTGAAAATGAAAATGATTGTCCCTATTATTCCTGTAGAATAGTAAAAAATATAGATAATAAACCTTCACCTGAAAATTTCAAAAAATTGCTGGAAAATATTGGTTTCAGAAGTTCTTTTCTTGTTGTTGATATTTCCAATTTAGTAATGTGTGAAATAGGGCAGCCATTACATATTTTTGACCTTGATAAAATAAAGGGGAAAATAATTGTAAGAAAAGGCAAAAAGGGTGAAAAGATAACAACAATAGATGGCAAAGAAAGAGATGTGGAAGATGTTCTTGTTATTGCTGATGAAGAAAAACCGGTTGCTATTGCAGGTATTATGGGGGGAATGAACACAGAAGTAACATTTAATACAAAAAATATATTAATAGAAAGTGCCTATTTTAACCCTGTTGTGATAAGAAAAGGAAGTAAAAAACTTGGTCTTGTTACAGAAGCATCGTTAAGATTTGAAAAGGGATTAAGTGTTTCAATGGCTGAAAATGGCATGGAAAGAGCAACAGTAATAATTAAAAAATATTGTGGAGGAGAAACCGGAACACTCAATTTTGGAGGCAATAAAAATATTTCTGAAAATAAGATATACTTAAAAAAGAAAAATGTAGAAAAAATTCTTGGTATTCCCATTGAAGAAAAATTTATCAACAATTTATTTAATAAAATGGGATTAAAGATAGAAGAAAAAAAGAATAACAGTTTCCTTTTAAAAATTCCAGAATACAGAAAGGATTTAAAAGAAGAAATTGACATTATAGAAGAGATTGCAAAATATAAAAAATATTCAGATTTTCCCTCCGAAATGCCTGTTGTTAACATTCATCCATTTTTATTAAATTCAAATTATGAATTGGTGAAAAAAATAAAAAATATTCTTGTAAATCTCGGATTCAGGGAAGTAATAACTTTAAGTTTTATTTCTGAAGAAGTAGTTGAAAAATTTAATCTCGGTGCAGTAAAAATAGAAAATCCATTATCTCAAATGTTTTCTTTTTTAAGAAATACTTTAATTTTCAATCTTTTTGAAGTTGTAAAGTACAATATTTCCCATCAGAATAAAAAAATTGATATATTTGAAATTGGCAAAATTTTTGAAAAAAAAGAAGATAAATATAAGGAATTACAAACTATTACAATAATTTCATTAAATACCGGGACTTTTTTTGATTTTAAGGGAAAAATAGAAGTATTTTTTGAAAAATGTGGATTAAAAGAAATAAATTTTGTGAAAAATAATTTTTATTTAGCAAAAACAGAAAATAATTGTGATATATATTATTCTGGTGAGAAAGTTGGAAGTTTATTTATACCTAATGATGAATTAAAAAAATTTTATGGAATAGATGACGAAATTTATATCTGTGAAATTTCTATGGATAAACTTTTAAAATATTTAAATTTTGAAAAAAGGTTTAAACAATTACCTAAATATCCTTCTTCTAAAAGAGATTTTTCATTTTTATTTTCAGAGGATATAAACTGGAAAGATGTTGAAAAGGAAATAATAAAATTAAATTTACCAATAGAAAAGATTGAGGTTTTTGACTTATATAAAGGGAAAAATATTCCAACAGATAAAATAAGTATAAGTTTTTCAGTAGTTTTTCGGTCTGCTGAAAAAACACTTGAAAATGATGAAATTGATAATTTTGAAAAAACTATAATTGATAAAATTGAAAAAAAATTTAATGCAAAATTGAGAGGTAAAAATGCATGAAATAAATGTTCTTGGGAAAAAATATAAAATAAAATCTTCACTCTCTCCGGTTGAAATAAATAAAATTGCAAAGGAAATAAATGAAAAATATAAAATTTTAGAAAAAGAATATCCAACATTTGACAAACTTGATATTCTTATTTTTTATTTGATAGAACTTTATGAGGTTGTATATAATTTAAAGAAAAAATTGTCAAGAGAAGAAGAAATTAAAAATAAAATAAAAAATAAATTAACAGATTTAGAAAAAGATGTAGTTTTAACATTGCAAAACTTGACAATTGTTGATTAAGTTGTTAATATATTTTTTATTGCTGCGGGGTGGAGCAGTGGTAGCTCGCCAGGCCCATAACCTGGAGGTCGGCCGTTCAAATCGGCCCCCCGCAACTATAAAAAAGTTGTGAAATTAAGGAGCAAAAGGTGAAATTTGGCGGAAAGAAAAATTTAATTTTAGATATAGGGTCAACAAAAATCAGGGTAATTGATTTAGAATATTCAGGAGGCAAAATTACCTTGAATTATTATAATGAACACGACATTTCAACTGTTCCTCCGGAGGAAATTGATAATTATTTTAAAACAGAAGGCAGAAACTTTATTAACTCTTTACCTTCAAGAAGTTTTTATGTTTCCTTACCCGGTAGGGGAGTTCTTGTAAGAAGTTTAAATGTTCCAAAAGTTCCTATTAAAAAATTAAAAGATATACTTAAATATGAAGTTCAACAGCAGATTCCATTCCCTCTTGAAGTTGTAAATTGGAAGTATCAGATTTTTGAAGAAACAGAACAAAATTATAATGTTCTACTTGGAGCAATAAAAAAAGAAATTTTAAATGAACACATAGGAAGGGTTACTTCTCTTGGAATAGAACCATTTTTTCTTGATACAGATTTTTTTGCACTCATTAACATTTTTTTATTTCTGAAAAATATCGCAAGAGAAAAATGTCTTGCATTACTTGAAATAGGAGCAAATTCTTCAAATTTTATAATAGCCCATAAAGAAAAATTTCTTGTAAGGTCTTTAACAGTTTCAGGAAATACTATTACAACAAATATTTCTGAAGTAGAAGGTAAAACATTTGCTGAAAGTGAGAATATAAAAAAAGAACAGGGCATACAGAATAAATCAGTATCCAGTATACTTGACAGTTTAAATACAGAAATCCAAAATTCAATAGATTACTGGAGATTTACTTTAAAAGGACCTGACATTGAAAGTTTATATATATGTGGCGGTTCCTCATTATTAAAGGGATTTAGAGAATATCTGGAAGAAAAAGGGAGATTTCCTGTTTATCATCTAAAACCACTTGAAAATATAGAAGTTGCTTCTGAATATAGTTATTTAAAAGAAAAAGATGTTGAACTGGTAACTGCCATTGGGATTGGATTAAGAAAAATTTTACCTGTTTTTGTAAATATTAATTTTTTACCTGAAGAAATAGAAAGAATAAGGGAATTTAGAGCAAACAGACCTTATATCTATCTTTCTATTATAATGGCAGGTATGATATCAATTACTCCTTTACTTTTTTTCAATCAGGATAAATTAATGCTACAAGGAATATTAAATGAAGTGCAGGTTTCTCTAAATCAGTATGAAAAATATAAACCTGAAGTAGAAAAACTTGAAAAAGAAATAAATGAAATTAATGGAAAGGTTGGTATTGTAAAAAGTTTACTTGATAAGAAAAATATATGGTTAAAAAGAATTCTATCTATTGGAGAAACATTACCAAGCAGTAAAATTTATATTACTTCAATAACTCCAGGAACTCCTGGTACACAACCCTCAGGAACTGGAATAACTCAAGAAGTGCCACAACCACAGATGCCGACACAACCAGAACAAACTCCACCACCGCAGATGCCACCGGTCGGTCCACCACAGGGTAAGCCTCCAGGAAGTCAAAAAGCAACACCTCCTGGACCACAACAGATACAACCTCAACCAAAAGAAGTTACAGTTGAAGGTGGAAATGTTTTTACATTATTTGGTGAAGTTATTATTGGTGATATTAAAACTGCCTTTAATGATTTCAAAGATTTTGTTGATAAATTGGGTAAACTTGATATTATACAAAAAGTAGAAATATCTTCATGTGAGGTAAATCAGGAAAAAAATAAAATTGAATTTTCTTTGCTTTTAACTTTAAAATGAAAAAAATTTTAAATTTTTTTAAGAAAAATTCAATGATAATATCACTGATAATAGTAGTAGGAATAATTGGAGCGGGACAATTTTTAAACAAAAAAATAAATCAAGAAGTTAAGAAAATTGAAAACGAAATTAAAACAAAATATGAAGAAGTAAAAAAATATGAAACAGAAAAAGAAAAAGCCCCATCGCCTGAATTGATAGGAAAACTGAGTAAGAAAAAGGCTTTCCTGGAAAAACAGTTTGAAATTATGTTAAATAGTTTTTCAACCACTTATCCATCACCACCTCAATTTACAAGATATCCGTCAATAGAATTTAAAGAATATGTTTACTATTCTGAGGACAAACTGCAGAAATTTGCAAAGATAAGAAATGTAAATATTCCAACTTCTTTCGGCTTTCAAAAAACAGGGCTTGTTGATGTAAATCAGATTCCTATTTATACATTGCAGTTTGAAGTAATTAAAGATCTTATAAAACTAGTAATTGACTCAGGGGTTACAAATCTTTCTCCTCCAGATTTTGGAGTTCCTCAAAAAGAAGCATTTTATGAAAAAATTCCAATTAAATTGAGTATAACAGGCACAAGTAATGAGATTATAAGGTGTATTAAATATTTTGACAATCCCTCATCATATTTTACAGTTGAAAATGTGGCAATAAAAACAATTGGAGAAAATTTTTATAAAGCGGATATTGACTTAAATGCAATCATATTAAAAACAGAAAAAACAAATGGATAATAAAATGAGCAGAAATGAGAAAAAAAGAAAATTAATTGAGTTTGTAAAAAAGAAAAAAGAGGAAAGAATAAAACAAAGGGAAGAGAGTTTAAAAAAAGTTAAAATTAAAAATAATCGGATTAATAACGATATAAAAAAAGAAAAAAAACCAGAAGAAGCAGACAAAGCATTTATATTAAACAGTAAAAGGAGAAAAGAAAAAAGGGAAAAATATTTAGAATTAAGGGCAAAGAAAAAAGAAGAAGAGGAAAGGAAGAAGCAAGAGCAAATAAGACAGAGGGAAGAGGAAAAAGAGAAAAAGAGGAAGGAGAAAGAAGAGTTAAAAAAGCAGATAGAGGA
>Ga0272448_1000135_pt1 | contig 106539 bp, 99 predicted proteins | sample YNPCB0191_FD_202220 | JGI IMG/M metagenome (GOLD analysis project Ga0272448, IMG submission 202220) | Hot spring sediment microbial communities from Yellowstone National Park, WY, United States - YNP-CB-019-1 | ecosystem: Environmental > Aquatic > Thermal springs > Hot (42-90C) > Sediment... | reverse complement strand
GAGGAAGAAAGAAGAGTTAGAGAGGAAGAAAGAGGAACTATCGAGGAAGAAGGAAGAGGAAGAGAGACGAAGAGAGGAGAAAAGGAGATTAAAAGAAGAAAAGGCGAAAAGAAGAGATGAAGAGTTAAAGAAGAGAAAAGAAGAAGCACTGAAGAGAAGGGAAGAGATATTAAGTTTACTAAAGAAGAAAGCAGAAGAGAGTAAAAGATTAAGAGAAAAAGCACTTCTTGAAAAGCAGGAATTAAAAAAGAAAAAGGAAGAAAAACTAAAAGAAGAGATAGAATTAAAAGAAAAGCGTAGACAAGAAGAGGAAAGGAAGAAGCAAGAGCAAATAAGACAGAGGGAAGAGGAAAAAGAGAAAAAGAGGAAGGAGAAAGAAGAGTTAAAGAAGCAGATAGAGGAGAGGAAGAAAGAAGAGTTAGAGAGGAAGAAAGAGGAACTATCGAGGAAGAAGGAAGAGGAAGAGAGACGAAGAGAGGAGAAAAGGAGATTAAAAGAAGAAAAGGCGAAAAGAAGAGATGAAGAGTTAGAAAAAAGATTAAAAAACAGACAGAATTTAATCAAATTTATAAAATATAAAAACCTTCTCAATATAGTAGAAAGAGAAAAAGCACTTCTTTTCACTGATATTAATTTCTATAAAAAACAAATTGAAAAACAGAAGCAACTTCAACTTATTAAAATAGCAAAAAAATTAAAAGAGGAGAAGAAAAAGTACTTATTAGAAAAAAGAGAAAAACCAGTTATAACTGAAAAACCAAAATTAGAAGAAATAAAGGTAAAAAAACTTCCAAAAGAAGAAATACTCAAAAAGAAAAAAGAAGAACAAAGAATTAAAGCATATATAGGCGCTATTTCTAAAATAGTTGAGGAAACAGCAAGACAAATTGATTCAAAATTGATTGCTGCAAAAAAGGATATTTCAAATTTCATAAATATAAGTAAAAAAGAGATTAAAAAGAAAAAACCTCCAAAAATAAAAGTTAAACCAGAGAAACCAAAAGTCAGACCAAAAGAAGAGATTAAAGTCAGCGCTTATAAAGAGCCATTTAAATTAAGTACTTTTTTAAGAAGAAATATATTTAAATTTGTTTTTCTTGCTCTTTTACTTGCATGGCTTATTGAATTGTTTATGTATCTAAAAAAATTGATTTCTCCGGAAGAAAGATTAAAGCAGATAGTTGGAGAAACCGTTGAAAAGAGACCATCAGTAGAAAGTAAAACAATGGTTAAAGAAGAAGAGGAAAAACTTGTCTATTATACAAGAGAAAAAATTGATATTGAAGGTAAAAGAGACCCATTTTCAACTGGAAGATTAACAATGGAAATAATGAAAAAACCAGTACCTACAAATATTATATATGCAAAAAAACCCGATGTTATTTCAATTATAAAAACACAAAAATTTGTTAGTATTTTAAAACCTGAAGAAAAGATTACCTCTCCTGAAGTGCCCACATTTACAAAAGTATCTCCAATTGAAAAGCCTTCTATTCCTAAGGCATCTCCAGTTGAAAAACCAATCGTTACTTCCCCTGAAAAAATTACAACTTCTTCAAAAGTATCAGAAATTGAAAAAGTGCCTGAAGTTAAAATTACTCCATTTGTTGCTCCTGAAAAAGAATGTAAACTTATTTATAGAGGGAGAATGATTTTAGAAGGTGTTGAATATTTTTTCATTGAGGGAGAGAAAAAAACATATAGAGTTACAGTAGGTGATGAAATAGAAGGATATAGAATATTGAAAAAGCAAGATAAACAAATTATTTTATCAAAGGATGGGATATTGTATGAGATTAATATTAAATAACTTGACTGATTATACAAAAATAGGTAATATAAAAAAGGAGGAAGTAAATGGTTAAAAAATTGATTTTATGTTTGTTTTTCCTTACCTTTATATTTTGTTCAGGACAGAATGAAAATCTTGATGACCTTTATAAATTGGGTGTTGCCTATTATTACAAAAAGGATTATCCAAACGCAATTGCGACTTTCAATAAAATAAAAGGGATAAATCCAAATTATAGAAAATCTCAAGTTGACAGATACTTAAAGGTTTCTGAAACAAAACTTGGAAAATTAAATCCAAAAACTGAATTTAAAATAGGGGAAGATTTAAAAGGAGAAGTAGTTGTCAATAGAGAAGATGAATTTGAAAAAATGGCATTTCAGGCACAGCAAGCAATTCTGGAAACAAGCAAATATTTTAATGAAGTAAATGAAAAATACAACCTTACAGATTTAGAAAAACTGGAGCCAACTTCAACTTTTAATCTTGCACAGAAAGCATATGAAAATAATATGTATACAGAAGCAATACGACTCGCGAGTAAAGCAAGAAGACAGATGGAAGAAATTGTTTTAAGAAAACTTGAGGTGGAAAAACCGAAATTGGGTGAAATAGGGAATAAAAAAGTAACGATTGAATTAAAAGATATGAACTTAAAAGAAGCACTTGATGAATTATATAATCTTACAGGAGTAAGTTATATTTTAAGTCCCGGGGTGTCTGGAAAAGTTACTCTCAGTTTTAAAGATATACCTATTAGAATAGTTCTTGATACAATATGTGAACAGAATGGGCTTAAATATATAGAGGAAAATGGAATAATAAAAATAATGACAAAAGCAGAATACCAGGAAAAAATAAAAGATGTACAGAAAGCAAGAAGGGTTTTCAAACTCTATTATACAGATGCAAATACAATTGTTAAAGCATTAAGAGAAGTATTTAAAGGTATAGAAGCATATCCGGAGCCAACAACAAATTCAATTATTGTAGAAGCAAAAAGTGAAGATATTTTAAGAAATATAGAAGCGGTCATTTCCACACTTGATACTCCTGTTTCTCAAGTTCTTCTTGAATGTAAAATTGTAGAAATTGCTGTTTCTGAAGGAAATCAATTCACAATTGACTGGATGATAAGTTCAAGATTTATAGATGCTATTGATGGAACATTAACCGGGCCAAGATTTGGCGATAATATATCTTATACACCTGGGTTAACAAACACTTTACCTAATGGATTTTCTTTCGGTGTAACTAACAAGGACTTTAATGCATTAATTCAAGCACTTGCTACAAGAGGAAAAGCAAAGGTAATTCAGGCACCAAAAATAACTTGTATAAATGGAACAACAGCATATATAGCAGTTACACAGAATGAACCATATATAATACCAGAATCCCAACAAACAATAGTAACTCCTCCAAGTGGAGCACCAACAATAACAACAGCAAGTGCAGTAAATGTAATGGAAGAAGTAATTGGAACAGAATTTGAAGTTACGCCCTTAATCCAGAGAAATAGAACTGTTATGCTTAATTTAAATATATATGATTCAAATCTTATAGAAAGAAGAAAACTTGAAGCAACTACAGCCGATCAGAGATATTCAGTTGAAATTCCAATTTTAGCTGAAAGAATGACAACCCAGAGCGTTGTTCTTTATGATAAACAAACACTTGTAATTGGAGGGATGATAAGAGGGAGAGAAGAAGCGAAAGAATCAGGAATTCCATTTTTAAGAAGAATACCAATTCTTGGATATTTATTTAAAAAACCAACATTTGACAGGACAAAAAATGAACTCCTTATATTTTTGACTCCACATATTATCACAAGTTATGAAGAAGCAGAAGAAACTTCAAAACCAGATGTTAAAAAATCTGAAGAAAAAATAGAAGGAGGCTTGCTTGAAAAATTTTAAAGTATTGACATTTATAAAAAATAAAGGTAATATTAAAATGAAAAGGAGGGGAAAATGATAAAAAAATTATTATTTTGTCTTTTGGTAGTAAGTATAATTTTATCTGCTCAGACAACAACTACACAATCAGGGACTCGTATATCAAATATATCAAGAAGTGGCTCTTTTGGAACAGGAAGAACAGGAACTTCAGGACAGAGAAGTTTTGGTATGTTTGGACAGGGAATAACAGGACAGGGTGGAACACAATATGACCAGTACAGAAGCACGCAGATTGCAAACTTTTTAGCAGCAGTAATTGGAAGTTATTTAAGACATCCTGACCCTAAAGTAAGAATACAGGCAATTCAAACATTAACTGGTGCAATGGTAGGAGCAGAAGGGACAGGAACAACTGGAACTAATACAGAAGGTGCAAAGGGCTTATTTAGTATAAATATTGGTGAAGGAGGAACTCAGAACGCTGGAACACAAGGTGGAATGGGAGGTGCTGTATTTATTCCAGATTTATTTGTGCTTTTAAATGACCCGGATCCTGAAGTTAGAGATATGGCATCTATGGGACTTGATATTTTATTTGGAACAGATGTAACAATTTTGAGATTTATGGATGACCCTGACCCCATAGTAAGACAGTATGCAACAAAAATATTTTCAACAAGAAGTTTTTCAGGAGATGTGAATAGAACAAGGAGTGGCAATACAGCAGATGAATATGAAGAAGGCAGTTTAAGAGAACTTGTTGCTTTAAGAACTTTACTTGTTAGATTGAAATATGAAAAAGATGAAGGAGTAAAAAAAGTTCTTGTTGATTCAATAGAATTATATTTACAGAGTGTCGGTCTTAATAGAGAAACTCAGGGTGGAACAAGAACTAATAATTTAACAGGAATTTTCGGGGTTGACCCCTCAATAATAAAATATCTTGAAGATGATAATGTTGAGGTAAGGAAAAATGCTGTTAAAATAATATCTGCAATGGAATATAATCCTCAAATTCTAAATATTTTACTTGAGAGATTGAAAAAAGAATCAAATGATGAAGTAAAGGATGAAATACAGAAAGCAATTGATGGTTTTATAGGTCAAAGAAATAGAACTCTTAGAGGACAAATGGGTATTCAGTAATAAAATTTAGTTTAGAACCACGAGTATAAGAGAAATATAAAAAATGAAACGTTTTTTATTTATATTTTTTTTAAGTGCATTTTTTCTTGTAGGTGAAAACACTTTTTATTTAAATTTTAATAATGTTGATATAAGAACCTTTATAAAATTTATTGGAGAAATAACAAAAGAAAATTATGTTGTAGACCCGAATGTAAAAGGAACAATAACAATATATTCTGCAACACCAATTCATGTTGAACAAATAGATAGAGTTTTTAAAGCAGTTTTGAATTTTTATGGATTTACAGTTATAAAAAAGGATGGTTTGACTTTAATTTCTCCAATAACAGACGGTAAAATAAGGACAAAATTTATAAATGTTGGTGATATTCCAAAAGATAAAGAAGAAGAATTTATAGTTCAGGTTATACCATTAAAATATTATCCTCCAGAAACAATCTCTCAAATAATAACTCCTTATATAACAAGAGGAGGTCAGGTAACAGTTGATATGCGGACAAATACATTGATAATATCCGATGTAGGAGAAAATATAAAAAAAATAATGGAAATAGTAGAAAAGATAGATAAACCAAGCCCTCCTGGACAAGAAGAAATAAGAATATTTAAATTACAAAATGCAGATGCCGAAGAGGTTGCAAAAGTTCTTGGCCAGATATTACAGAAAAAAATTTCTGCTGTTAGACCCACTGTTAGAACAGTACCCATTCAACCACAAGTAGTAAGTGCAAAGGCAACAAATTCTTTAATAGTTTATGCAGACCCGAATGATTTTGAAACAATTGAAAAAATAATAAAAGAACTTGATGTCTTGACAAATCAGGTTTTAATTGAGGCGTTAATAGCAGAAGTATCTTTTGATAAAACAACACAACTTGGAATAGAATGGGCAAATTCATGGACCTTTAATAATGACCAATATAAAGGTGCGGTGGGAACAAATTTTGGTGATATTGCCTCTTTTGCAACATCAAAAATACCACCATCAGGTCTTTCTATTGGTTTTTATAAGGGAGATTTTACCTTTCCTTTAAGTGTTGGTGCATTAATAAATATGTATGGTAAAGATAGTCAATTTAATATCCTTTCAACTCCTCAAATTGTAACCACAGATAATCAGGAAGCAAAAATAAATATAAGTGAAAATATTCCATATTTAAAAGAAACGAGGTTTTATACTTATAGTTCAGGTCAGGGAAGCGATGTTGTTAAAAGTTATGATTATAAAGATGTAGGGATTGTATTAAAAATAACTCCTCAGATAAGTCAGGATAAATATGTAAGATTAAAAATATCACAGGAAGTAACAAAACTTGTTGAAGGTGGAATTCCTGAAGCACCTACAACTGCAAAAAGACAGGCAGAAACAACTTTAATAATCCCAAATGGAAAAACAGTTGTTCTTGGAGGTCTTCTGAGAAATGATTCAGAAAAATCTGTTCAGAAAGTTCCCTTTTTAGGTGATATCCCATTACTTGGAAGATTATTCAGAAAAGATACAACAAAATCTGTTAAAACAAATTTAATGATATTTATTACTCCTCATATAATTTCAACATTTGAAGATGCAGAAAGGATAAAACAGGAAAAGGAAAAATATATAAATAATGGAAAAAATGGATAAAATCAGATGGATGGAGAATTTTGAGGATAAAATAGACCCTGAAATTTTAAATATGTTTTCTTATAATTTTTTGAAAGTAAACTGTTTCATTCCTGTATATGGAAATAATGGAGAAATAATTATCATTACAAACAATCCTTTAAATCTTGATATTGGAGAAATTAAAACAATTTTGAAACGGGACATAAAAATTGCTTTATCAAGTGAAGAAAAAATAAATGAATGCATAGAAAAGTTCTATTATCATCCAACTTCTTCAAAAAAAGTTATTGACGACTTAAGTTCGGAAGAAATATTACATATAGAAGAAGATATTGATACAGAAACAGCAAATCTTCTTGACCTTGCTAATAAAGCACCTGTTATAAGAATAGTAAATCAGATAATTTACAGAGCAATATCAATGAGAGCAAGTGATATTCATTTACAGGTAACAGAAAATTCTTTAAAGGTTAGATACAGAATAGATGGAGTTTTACATGATATTTTTGTCTTGCCAAAAAAATTTCACCCTCCAATTATAACAAGAATAAAAATAATGTCTAATCTTGATATTGCCGAAAAAAGGATACCTCAGGATGGAAGAACCTCTATAAAAGTTGATAGTAAGAAAATTGATATAAGAATTTCAGTAATACCTACTTTTTTTGGAGAATCAATTGTTTTAAGATTACTTGATAGAGCAACTTTTTTACTTGATCTTGAAGAACTTGGTTTTTCAGAAGATAATTATAATAAATTTAACAAATTGATTCATTATGACCATGGAATTATTTTATTAACAGGACCAACAGGTAGTGGAAAAACGACAACTCTTTATGCTGCATTATCTAAAATTAATAATCCAGGAATAAATATAATCACTCTTGAGGACCCTGTTGAATATAACCTTGAAGGAATAAATCAGATACAGGTTAATCCTAAAGTTGGTTTGACTTTTGCTAATGGATTAAGGTCAATTTTAAGGCATGACCCTAATGTGATAATGGTTGGAGAAATAAGAGATAAAGAAACTGCAGAAATGGCAATACAGGCATCATTAACAGGCCATTTAGTTTTCAGCACATTACATACAAATGATGCTTCAAGTGCTATTATTAGATTAATAGATATGGGAATAGAACCATATTTAATTGCTTCTTCATTAATAGGAGTTATGGCTCAACGACTTGTCAGATTAAATTGCCCAAATTGTTCTATTCCTGATATACCACCAAAAGAATTACTTTCTGAAATTGGAATTGATGAAAATGACATATTAAACAGTAAACTTATGAAAGGCAAAGGTTGTAGACAATGTTTAAACGAAGGTTATTATGGGAGAACAGGCATTTTTGAATTACTTATTATAGATGAAGAAATTAGAAATTTGATATTGAAAAGACCATCGTCAAACGACATAAAAAAAGAAGGTTTAAAAAAGGGAATGAAAACATTAAGAATGGATGGAATAGAAAAGGTTAAAAAAGGTCAGACAACAATTTCAGAAGTTTTAAGAGTAACCCAGGATGTTTAAAAATGCCCACCTTTACATTCACTTTAATAGATAAAAAAGGGAAAATAATAAGAGGGAAAAAAGAGAGTGAGAATTTAGAAACTTTGAAGAATGAATTCCAAAAAGAAGGATATTATGTTTTAAATATCAAAGAATTAAAGAAATTTAATTTTTCGTTTTTTGATAGGATTAGAGAAGAAGATTTAATTGTAGCGATAAGAGAACTTTCTACTTTTTTAAATTCTAAAATTACACTTGATGAATCTCTTACAGGTGTAATATCACAGATGAAAGAGGGTAAATTGAGAAATATTTTTTCTGATTTACAAAAAAGTATAAGAGAAGGAACAAGTTTTTCTCAAGCATTAAAGAAACATTCAAATTTATTTTCAAATACAATTATTTCTATGGTAAAGGTAGGTGAAGAAACAGGAAATCTGGATTTAGTTTTATTGAGAATATCTGATTTTCTTGAAAAAAGGAATGCATTCAAAAATAAAATAAAAACAATAATGACATATCCTGTATTTATGATTATTGTTGCTTTTTTTGTAGTTATTTTTATCCTTTCTTTCATTATACCAACAATTACAAGAATTTTTACTGAAATTTCAATTAATCTTCCGATTTTAACAAGGATTTTAATTAGAATTGCTAATTTTTTCCAGCATTTTTGGGTATTCTTTTTTCTTTTTATAATTTTAATTTCTCTTCTAATAAAAAATTTTCTAAAAACGAAAAAAGGAAGAATTATTTTTGAAAATATTCTCTGGAAGACACCTATTTTAAATGATATTTTCTTAAAAAGAGAAATTATTAATTTTTCAAAAACTCTTTCTACTTTAATAAATGGAGGAGTTGATATTATTGAATCTTTAAATATCGGAAAAGAAGTTTTAAATAGTGTTTATATAAAAAAGGAAGTGGAAAAAATAATTGAACATGTTTCAAAAGGTGGTTCTATTTCATCAGGTTTTAGTAAAAGTAAATATTTCCCTTATTTATTTACCCAACTTTTAGGTGCTGGTGAAAGGAGTGGAAATTTAGCCGAAATGTTTGATAAAATTGGAGATATTTATCAGGAAGAACTTTCTCAAAAATCAATGAGATTTGTAACATTTCTGGAACCATTTATGATTCTTTTTATGGGTGGTATAATAGGTTTTATTGTGATATCTGTTTTATTGCCAATTTTCCAGATATCACAGACAATAAAATAAGGAGTAAAAATGAATATAAAAAAGGGATTTACATTTATTGAATTAATGGTTGTTATTGTAATTCTCGGTTTACTTGCAATGGTTGTATTTCCTTCCTATTTAAGAAGAGTTGACGATGCAAAAATTACTGCTGCAAAAGTCCAGATAAAAAGTTTAGAAAGTGGCTTAAAAATGTTTTATCTTGATAATGGTTTCTATCCATCTACTGAACAGGGTCTTAAAGCATTAATAGAAAAACCAACTACAGGTAGAATCCCTGAGAAATGGAGAGAAGGTGGATACCTTGATAAACCATCTATCCCAAAAGACCCATGGGGAAATGATTATATATATTTGAGCCCGGGAAGAAATGGGGAGGATTATGAAATCATATCATACGGGAGGGATGGAAAAGAAGGAGGGGAGGGCGTTGATGCAGATATATCAAGTTCAGAAATCAAATAAAGGTTTTACATTTTTTGAAATGATTGTGGTTTTATTGATAATTTCCTTTTTTTTTCTCTAATTTTTCCTTCTATTAAATCCTTTTTCACTGAAGTTAATGACGAAGAGTTAAATAAATTGATTGATAAAATTAAAGAAGCAGAAAAGATAGCAGTTTCACAAAAAAAATCTATAAATTTTTACTTTAATCTTGACGAAAATTCTTACTGGTTTGAAATTAATTCCGAAGAAGAAAATCAAATTAAAGCAATTGTCTCAAACTTTGATTTTTATGAAGGAAAAAATGAAATGGAGAGAAAATTAAATGGAATAATTAATTTCAGTATTAAACCAAATGGTAAAAAAGATTTTTTTGTTTTATATATCTATGACAGTGAAAAAAATTTAAAATATACTCTTTTCAGTAACCCATTTTCAGATATTGAAATTATTAAAGGTGAGGTGAATTTTGAAAACATTTAAAAAGGGCTTCACTTTTCTTGAAATAATGATTGCTGTTGGGATTTTTGGAATAGTCGCTACAGTTTGTTTAACAAGTTATCTTATATGCTTAAAAAACATAAAAATTGTAAATGACAAAATAAAAATGATAATTCTGGCAGAACAAAAACTGGAAGAACTAAAAATGAAAAATGAAGAGATAAAAGAAGAAGAGGGAAATTTCAATGAACCTGATAGTGAGTATATGTGGAAAATTGAACTTACTGATATAGTAATTTCTGATACTGAAAATGATATTGAATTAATTCCATACAAATTAACAGTAAGAAATAAAACAGATTCTTATTCTCTAATTATTCCATTTTTAAAATCAAACGCGAAAAATGAATAAAAAAACAAAAAATGGATTTACTTTGATAGAAATTCTAATCTCAATTTTATTAATTTTAATCACCTTTTTACTTGTTTATAGAGTTTATTTTACAGTTCAGAACAATATAAGTGAAGTTGAAAAGGAAATAAAAAATAATGAAATTCTGTTGAATTTTCTATATTCATTTAAATCAGAGATAGAAGGAATTTTTAATACAGAAAATTTAAATCTTGATAAAAAAGAAATTGTTTTTACCTCATTTATTCAGAATATAGATTTTCCTGTTGAAATAACATACACTGTGAAAAATAGTGAAGAAGGAGAAACTTTAATAAGAACTCAAAAAAATATTCTTTCAGGTTATACATATAGTTTTCCTGTTTTAACATGTGAAAGTATATATTTTGAATTTTTTCAAGAAGAAAATTGGAACGATGTTTTTGAAAAAGATAAAGTTGTTAAAGGTATAGCAATTGAAATAAATTATCCCGATAAAAAAATATTTTTCCCTGTTAATTTAAATATTGAAAAAAAGGAAGAAAAAGAAGATGAAAAAAAATAATGGATTTATTTTAATTTTTGTTCTTGGCTTTTCACTTGCCCTTACATTTATGATTTTATTTTTTAATTATAAAACAAAAAAATATATTGAATCTTTTGAAAGAAACTATAATCTGTTTGAAATGGATAAAATTGCCGATATTGGATTTGAAATTGCAAAAAAAATTATTGAAAAGGATAAAAACAATTATGACTGGTTAAAGGAAAAATGGGCTGAAGAAAAAAATTTTATTATTGGTAATTATGAATTAAATATAAAAATAGAAGATGAAAACTCAAAAATAAATATAAATAAAATTTTAGAAAAAGGAGGGAAAACAAATCAACTTCTTCTTGAAGTTCTAAAAAATTTATTCACCTTACTTGAATATCCAGATTCCCTTATTGACTGTTTACTTGACTGGATTGACGAAGATAGTATACCAAGACCATCAGGGGCAGAAGATATTACTTATTCATCTATGGGACTTAATTATACTGTTCCAAATAGAAATCTTCTTTCTTTAAGAGAAATTTTACTTATAAAGGGATTTGATAAAGAGATTCTTTATGGTAATGAAATGAAAAAGGGAGTTCTGGATTTTATTACGATATATTCCGATGATAAAATAAATATAAACACATGCAAAGAAGAAATATTAAATTCAATTGGATTTACAAACGAAAATGTAAAAACTATAATTGCTGAGAGAGAGGAAAGACCCCTTGACGAAGCATTTCTTTTAAATATAAACAGAAATGTTTTTCTGAAAAATAAAAGTTTGATAAAATATAAGAGTAATTATTTTCACGTTTCAATAAAAGTTAAAAATGAAAAAAGTGAAGAGAAAATTATAGAAGGGATTATTAAAAAAGATAAAATTGTTGATTTGATAAAAAAAGGCGTTTTATGAAAATTTACTTATATTTTAAAGGAGAAAAAGTTTATTATTACAGGGATAGTCAGAAAGGTGAAACCAGTTTTGAAAACCTTGAAAATTTTATAAAAGAAAATAAAAAAAGTTTTTTTTTCATCATTTTTTCCAAATTAAATATTTATTTCAGGAAAGTAGATTTTGAGTTCAGGGATAAAAGAAAAATATTATTAGTTTTAAATCAAGAAATTGAAGGGAAATTACCATCTTCAATTGGAAATTTTTATTTTCATATTAAATTCTTCTATCCTGAAAAAAATAAAACAACTGTGGGAATTTTTGCCATTGAAAAAGGGAAAATAGATTATATAAAAGAAATTTTCATAAAAAATAAAACTAAATACGCCTTTTTAATTGATTCAATTTTAATTCATCAATTTTTTAAAAACAGAATAAATGAAAAAAATTTTATTGAACTTTTTATTGAAAATGATTATTTATTGATAAACCTTATTGAAAATTCAAGTATATCCGGTGTATATTCTTATTTCTCTGAAAATATAAAAGAAAGCATTTTAGAAGTTTTACAACCTCTCTTTTTATCAAAGAAATTTCCTGTTTATTTTGTTGGTGATAGAAAAATTTATGAAGAGATAAAAATGGATAGAATGCAATTTTTTACTGAAACAGATTTTTTTAATATATTGAAAAACTTAAAAAAAATTGAAAATGTCTATTTTAAAGATATATTATTAACGAAAAAAGTTTTCAACCCTGAATATCTATTCTATTTTATAATTTTAATTATAACCACATTTCTTTTTTTAAAACCATATTATAATGTAAAAGAAAAAGAAATGAAACTGGAAGAGATTAATAAAAAAATGGAAAATATTTATAAATCAATGTTCCCTGAAACAGAAAAAATTGTGAATCCATTAATACAGTTAAAAGAAAAAGTTGTGGAGAATAAAAATTATCCAGAATTAAAAATCATTAAAACTCCTGTCATTAAGATACTTGAAGAAATAACACTTATTTTTCCTGAAAATATTAATGTTGAGGTTGAAGAAGTTTTGATAAACGATAAAAATATAAATTTAGCGGGTCTGGTTGATAACCTGAAAAATCTTGATAAAATTAAAGAAAATATCAAAAATTCAAAAATCTTTAAAAATTTTGAAATTAATAGTGTTTCGTTTACAAAAGAAAACAGAGTTAAATTTAATCTTATTTTAAAAATGGAAAATTGATGGATAGAAAAATTATTTTGATTTTTATTGTATTTGTAATTATTTTTGAATATCAGTATATTTACACTCCATACAGGAAAAAAAATAAAAATTTAGATAATCTTATTTTAAAGAAGGAAAAAGAATATAATGATTTTGTGGAATTGTGCGAAAGATATAAAAAAGGTGAATTTAAAGAAAAAAAATCTTATTTAGAAATTGCTTCTGATAAATTTTCCTTTTTTTCTTATTTAAATGATTTAATTGATTCTTCACAGATAAAGTCAAATGTTGGAGACATTAAAATTCTACCTAAAGAGGAAACAGAAGAATATCTTGTTGAAAAAATACAAATTGAAATAAATCTTATAACACTTGAACAACTTTTAATAATACTTAATAAAATGGAAAAAACAAAAGGAATTTATATATCACAATTTGAAATGAAAAGGGATAAAAATAAACCATACTTTTTAAACACTTCAATGATAATTTCCTGTTTAAAGAAAAAAGCATTAACAACAAATTTAAGATAATGAAAGAAGTATATCTTATTGACGGAACATGTTTAATTTATAGAAGTTTTTATGCTTTACCAAAATTAAAAACTTCTACCGGTATAATAACAAATGCAATATATGGTTTCACAACTATTTTACTTAAGATTTTAAAAGAAAAAAAACCAGAGTATATGGCAATTTTTTTTGATTTTCATGCCCCTACTTTCAGACATATAACTTTTGAAAAATATAAAGAAAAAAGAAAACCAATGCCTGATGAACTATCCGGACAAATTTCAAAAATAAAGGAAATAATCACTTGCCTTGGTATAAAATATTACGAAAAAGAAGGGGTTGAAGCAGATGACCTCATTGCAAGTTCAATTGAAAGATTAAAAAAAAACGATGTTATTTTTTATATAATATCAAGTGATAAAGATATTCTGCAATTGCTTGACAAAAACGTTTTTATTATAAATCCTGCAGATTATAGAATAATAGATGAAAAATTAGTAATTGAGAAATATGGATTTAAACCAGAAAAAATAGTGGATTTTATTGGACTTGCTGGTGACACTTCGGATAATATACCCGGTATTCCTGGAATTGGAGAAAAAACAGCAATGGAACTTCTCTCAAAATTTAATTCTATAGAAGAAATTTATGATAATCTTGAAAAAATTGAATCTGAAAAGTTGAGGGAAAAATTAGAAAAAAATAAAGAAATCGCTTTTTTGAGTAAAGAACTTTCAATTCTAAATAAAGGTGTTCTGGAGCAAATAACACTTGAAGATATAAAAATTGATTTCCCCGATATAACAAGATTATTTGAAATTTTTAGTTATTTTGAATTCACAAAACTTAAGAAACTTATAAAAGAAATTTATCCTGAAGTTGAATCTCTTGAAAAAATTGAAGATTTCATAGGATTTTCTACAGGAGAGATGATAAAATATAGTGAAATAGAAAAAGAACCAGAAAAATATAGAAAAATACTTGAAGATAATGAAATAAAAAAAATTGGTTTTGACCTTAAAAGTAAAATTATAGAACTTGCCAATAAAGATATTGAACTTAAAAATATTGATTTTGATTTTTCTATTGCAAAACATCTTACAGGAAAGGTTATTTATAATAAAAATTTATTTGAGTTAAAAAAGGAATATGAAGATTTATTAAAAAGTTTGAATATGTATGAACTTTTTAAAAAGGTTGAAATGCCTCTTATTGATGTTCTTGTATGGATGGAAAAAACGGGAATAAAAGTTGATTCTAATTATTTAAAACAATTAAATGAAAAATTCAGTAAAGAATTAGATGAAATAATAGATAAAATTTACTCATTAACAGAAGAAACTTTTAATCTGAATTCTCCTTCACAGGTAAGTGAAATTCTTTTTAATAAACTAAAACTTCCTGTTATTAAAAAAACAAAAAACGCTTATGCAACAGATATATATGTTTTAAAACAACTTTCAGTACTGCATCCTGTTCCAAAACTCCTTCTTGAATATAGAGAACTTTTTAAAATAAAATCAACTTATATTGAAGGACTTTTAAATTTTATAAACGAAAAAACAGGCAGAATACATCCTTCATATAGTCAAATTTCAACCTCAACAGGTAGATTATCTTGTTCAAATCCAAACTTACAAAATTTACCTGTGAAATCACAAAAAGGTGGTTTAATCAGAAAGGCATTCTGTGCAGAAAAAGACAATTTTCTTCTTTCTTTTGATTACAGTCAGATAGAATTAAGAGTTCTTGCTCATTTTTCAGAAGACCCTGTATTAATAGAGGCATTTGAAAAAAATAAGGATATTCATTCAGAAACCGCAGATTTGATTCTTTCAACAGATTCTCTTTTTTCTCCATTAAATTTTACAGAACTTACAAAAGAGGAAAAAAGAAGGATAGCAAAAACAATAAATTTTGGAATTATATATGGTATGAGCCCTTATGGACTTGCTCAAGAATTAGGAATATCAGTTGAAGAGAGTTCAATTTTTATACAGAAATATTTTGAGAAATTTAAAAAAGTTAAACAGTATATTGAAAATATAATTAGAAAAGCAGAAGATAATGGATATGTAGAAACATTATTAAAAAGAAGGAGATATATTCCTGAATTAAAAAGTAAGAATAAAAATGAGAAAGAATTTGGAAAAAGGGTTGCAATAAATATGCCCATTCAAGGAACAGCCGCTGAAATAATTAAAGTTGCAATGAATGAAATTTATAGAAAATTTAAGGAAGAAAATTTAAAAAGTAATCTAATTCTTCAAATTCATGATGAACTTTTATTTGAGGTCTTTCCTGATGAAGAAAATAATGTGATTAAAATTGTTAAAGAAACTATGAAAAATGTTATAATTTTAAAAGTTCCCTTAAAAGTTGATATAAAAAGGGGTAAAAACTTTCTTGAAATGGAGGAAATAAATGATTGACAGATTTTTCAATCTATGGAAAAATTTTTATATGAATAAAAGACAAATTTTAATATTATTTTTTATGTGTATATCTATATCTTTTTCCTACTGGGAATGGACACCACAGACAAAAAAATGGATTAATCCTAAATATGCAATTAAAGATACTCCTAAAGAACAATTTGAATATGCTGAAGAATTCAGAAAAAATGGAAAAATTGAATTATCCATAAGAGAACATAAAAAACTTTTAAAACATTATCCAAAGTCAGAATATGCTCCACAGTCATGTTTTATTCTTGCTGAAATTTATAGAGAAAAAGGTGATACTAAAAAAGCATTTGATTATTATCAAAAAATAATAGATGAATATCCTTCTTCTCCTCTTGTTCTTTCAGCAATAAAAATTCAATCAGAAATAGCAGAAAAACAACTGGAAAGCAAAAAAGGATTTTTCAGAAATTTATTTTCAAGAGCAGAAGGAAAAGCAGAATTTATGAATAAAGTTATAGAAAATAGTCCATTTGATGCTTCCGCAGTTGATAGAATGTTTAAACTTGCTGAATTTTATTACAATTTTAAAGAATATGATAAAGGTATAGAAGTTTTAGAAAAAATTATAAAAAACTTTTCTGAAACACAAGATGCTGAAAAAGCAAAATTTTTGAAAATAAAATATTCATTAAATTCAATACCTGAAGTGTCTCTCGATATAGATGCAATTGAAGATATAAAAAATCAAATTTATGAATTTCTGATTGAATATCCAAACAGTAAATTTAAGGATGAGATAAAAAATATAGAAAATACACTCAAAGAAAAGGAAGCAGAAAAGTATTATCAGATTGCAAGATATTATGAGAAAGCAGGCAAAAAAAGTAGTGCAATTTATTATTATAAAAAAATATTCATTCAATTTCCTGAGACAAAATATGGAAAAATTGCAGGTGAAAAAATTAATAAAGGTTTGTAGTTTACTCTTTCTTTTTTCTTCCTGTTACATAAATAAGAATATTTCAGTAAAAAATAAAATTTATCTTGATAAAATAGAAAACCAAACAGGACAGTCCATTTTAAGTTTTATTCTGAAAGAAAAAATAAAAGAAATTCTTATAAATTACCCTAATTTTACAATAACTGATACAAAGAAAAATGCAGATTTTATTCTATCTATCAAAATTCTAAAATTTGAAAGAATCCCTATTTTTTTTGATAAAACTGATGCTGATAATATAGTTGGTGCAAAATTTAAAATTGATATTGAACTGGAACTTAAAGAAAAGGAAAATGTAATTCTAAATAAAATTTTGACTGAAAATATCTCTTCTTCAATTTATAAAGAATACAGGGAAGAAAAAATTTTTGAAAAATTATCTGAACAAATTGCACAAAAAATATATTTTGAACTTATAGGTAATAAAAGATGATAAAAAATCCTGTAGTTATTTTGAAAGATATTGATAGATTAAAGAGATTGGTTGAGGATTTGAAAGCAGAATATAATATAAATGATTTTGATATAAAAATTTATGATGCTGAAAAAATTGAACTTGAAAAAATATTAAGTGAATTTGATTATAATCCAATTTTTTCTCAAAAATCCCTTTTTATAATAAAAAATGTAGAAAATTTTTCTAAAAATGATTGTGAAAAATTATACAAAATGATAAAAAAACTCACATCAGATATAATTATTATACTTTATGGAATTTCAATAAATCCTCCTTTTGAAGAAAGCAAATTTAAAAAAGAACCTGTTTCACCTGAAAATATTTTTTTTAAAAGAATATACGAGTTAAAAGAAAAAGACAGGAAAAAAATTATAGAAACTTTAAGAGATTATATGAAAAGTAGAGAAAAAAATTTTTCTCCTCTCATAAGCGGTATTGAGATTTATTTAAGAAACATTTTATATAAAGAAAGAAAATTAAAGGAAGAAACAATCAAAAATTTTGATTTACTTTATAACCTTGACTATTTTTTAAAAATAGGAGTAATTGAAGCAGGTTCAGAACTGGAAATATATCTCTTTTTTTACTTTTTTTCTGTTTCCAGTTGAATCTTATATTTTTTAACAAATTCCATCAATCTACTTTTTTTTCTTGCACCATTATTTTTATGTAGAATTCCTTTTGCAACCGCTTTATCTATTTCCTTAAGGGTTTCCTTCAAAATATTATTATATTCCGGGTCATTATTTAGAATTGCATCTCTGGTTCTCTTAATTAATGTTTTTATTTTTGATTTTACCATTTTGTTTCTCAATCTTCTTTTTATTTCCTGTCTCTGTCTTTTTAAAACACTTCTTTTTTTCTTTGCCATAATATCCTCCCTTAACTTTATGGTATAATATAACATAAAATAAACCTTTAATCAAGTTTTTATGTCTAAATAGTAATGAAAGATAAAAAAAACTTTGAAGAATATTATGTAATGTATGCAAATAAAATTTATAGTGTTGCTTATAGAATGTTAAATAATCACAATGATGCAATGGATATAGTTCAGGAAACCTTTTTAAGGGCTTATAAAAACTGGAATAATTTTAAAGGACTTTCTATGTTTTCTACTTATTTATACAGAATTGCTGTGAATTTATCATATGATTTTTTAAGAAAGAAGAATAAAATGAAAAAAGTTGAAAATTTAGACTATGAAAATATTTTACCTTACAGTAATAAAACAAATTTTGAAGATTGTGTCCATTATGATGACCTATTGGAAGAAATAAAAAAGGAAGTGGATAATCTTGCAGAAAAACAGAAAATAGTTTTTATTTTGAAAACATATGAAGAATTAACCTACGAAGAAATAGCACACATTTTGAAAAGTAGAGTTGGAACAGTAAAAGCAACTTATTTCCAATCATTATTGAAAATAAGAGAAAATTTAAAAAAGAAGGGGGTGATAAAAAATGAAATGTAAAAATATAGAAAAAAATATTTTAGATTTTATTGAAGGAAAAGGAAAGGAAACAGAAAGGATAAAAGAACATCTGGAAAAATGCGAAAAATGTAGAAAACTTTATAATGATTTTCTTTTGATTTTAAACAATTCTACTAAAATAGATGTTCCTCATTATGATGAAAATTACTGGGGAGAGAAATTTAAATATATTCAGGAAAAACCTTTATTCAGGATTAAATTAAAACCAGTGTTTACAGGGATTTCTCTTGTTTTGATATTTTTTTCTACCTTTTTATTTATCAGAATTTATACTTCTAATTTTAAAAAATCTGCTTCTACCTCTTCTGAAAAAATAGAACTTTTAAGTCATAATTTACCTTTTGGAGAAGAAGAAATATTTCAATATGTTGATTACATAAAAGAAGAGGAAGCAGAAAAAATCCTTGATGTAATTTTTAAAGGTTTATAGTGTTAGAATATTCTTCCCAAAACTTGAAAAATTTCTTTATTAAAAATAAAATTATTATGATGAAACAATTTATTTTTTTATACCTGATAATTACAATTTTTGTCGGAGGTGAAAATATGGAAAGGATAAATTTACCTTCTCCTGATTTTAAAGGAAATTTATCCGTTGAGGAGGCATTGAAGAAAAGAAGGTCGGTTAGAAGTTATAAGCAAGTCCCTTTAACAATAAAAGAATTGTCTCAAATTTTATGGGCAACCGATGGAAAAACCGCTGAATGGGGTGGAAGAACCGCTCCTTCTGCAGGTGCAACATATCCTCTTGAAATTTATGCTGTTGCTGGAAATGTTGAAGGATTAAAACCAGGATTATATCATTATGAAATTGATACCCATTCATTAAAACTTTTAAAGGAAGGAGATTTAAGAGTAGAACTTTCAAAAGCAGCATTAAATCAGTCATCAGTAAGAACAGCACCAGTTGTAATTGTTATTTCCGGTGTTTTTGAGAGAACAACAGATAGATATGGTAAAAGAGGCGAAAGGTATGTTTATATGGAAGTTGGTCATTGCGGACAGAATATTCATTTACAGGCAGAAGCACTTGGACTTGGAACAGTTATGATTGGCGCATTTGATGATGAAAGAGTTAAAAAAGTTCTTGGAATAAAAGAGGATGTATTTTATTTATGTCCTGTGGGTAAAAAATGAGCAAAAATCAGGAAATCGCTGATATTTTTGATAAAATTGCTGATGCCTTAGAATTTAAAGGAGATGATTCTTTTCGTATTGGTGCTTATAGAAAGGCAGCAAGAATATTAAGGGAATATCCTGAAGATGTTGAAGGATTATGGGGAAAGGGAGAAATTCAGAAGATTCCAGGCATCGGTAAAGGAATGGCAGAAAAAATTGAAGAGTATTTAAAAACAGGAAAGATGAAAAAATATGAGGAGGCAATAGAAGGCATCCCTCAGGAATTATTACAACTTCTTGAAATACCAAATCTTGGACCAAAAACACTAAATCTTGCATATACAAAACTTGGTGTAAAAAATTTAAGCGACCTTGAAAGAGTTATAGAGACAGGCGAACTTTCAAAATTATTTGGTATGGGTGAAAAGAAGGTTGAAAATATTAAAAAAGGAATTGAACTCTATAAACAGGGAAAAGAAAGGATACCAATAGGAGTTGCGCTACCGATAGTTGAAGAAATGATAAGTCAGTTGAAAAAATATACTGAAAAAATTGAGCCAGCAGGCTCATTAAGAAGAATGAAAGAGACAATTGGAGATATAGATATACTTGCAACAGGCAAAAATAATATTGAAATCATTGATAAATTTACTACACTTTCTATTGTTAAAGAAGTTCTTGCTAAGGGAGATACAAAGGCATCGGTAATTGTTAAGATAAATAATTTACAGGTTGATTTAAGGGTTGTTGAAAATTCTTCATTTGGTGCAGCACTTCAATATTTTACCGGTTCAAAGGCACATAATATTAAATTGAGAGGACTTGCAAAGGATAAGGGTTTAAAAATAAGTGAATATGGTGTATTTAAAGGAGAAAAGAAAATAGCAGGAAAGACAGAGGAAGAAGTTTATAAATCACTTGGACTTATATGGATACCTCCTGAATTAAGAGAAGATAGAGGCGAAATAGAGGCAGCACTTGAAAATAAATTACCTATTCTTGTTGAAGAAAAAGATATAAAGGGAGATTTACATGTTCATTCAAAATATTCAGATGGTGTTGAGACAATTGAAGAAATAGTAATTTCAGCAAAAAATCTTGGATATGAGTATATTGGAATATGTGACCACTCAAAAACATCAAAAATTGCAGGAGGTCTTGATGAAGATACGCTTAAAAGGAGAAATGAGGAAATAGACAGGATAAATGAGAAAATAAAGGGAATAAAAGTTTTAAAGGGTATGGAGGTTGATATTCTTGCAAATGGTTCTCTTGATTATTCTGATAAAATACTTGGAGAACTTGATTTTGTTATTGCTGCAATACATCAGGGATTTAAGAAGAATGTAACTGAAAGAATAAAAAAAGCAATTGAAAATCCATTTGTTGATATAATTGCCCATCCAACTGGAAGATTGTTAAGTGGAAGGGAAGGATATGAGGTTGATATAGATGAGGTTATTGAATATGCAGGTAAATTTAATGTAATTCTTGAAATAAACTGTTATCCAGATAGATTGGATTTAAATGATGTTAATATTTTAAAGGCAAAAAAGAAAAATATAAAATTTTCGCTTGGAACAGATTCTCACAATATTGGCATGTTAAAATATATAAGGTTTGGGATTGGTATTGCAAGAAGGGGATGGCTTACAAAAGAAGAAATCTTAAATACTTATAAATGGGAGGAAATGCCATTAAGGAGGAGAAAAAAATGATACCTGTTATAAAAGTTGAAGGTAATTCAATTGCAGAGGTATGGGAAAAAAGTTTAATTGAATTATGGGAAAAAGGAATAAGTATAAAGACAGAATATGACAGGGAAAATGAACCGCCAAGTAAGGACTGCACAATGATTATGGTTATAAATGACCCTTTTTCTGAGCCAAGGATTCATCTTGCATTTCCAGGTGGAATTGAAGACCTTGAAAAATACAAACAGGAAGTTGTTTATGGAATTCATGATAACTGGATAAATCCTGAGGAAAAGAAATGGACTTATACATATCATGACCGCCTATGTAATTATCGTATACCAAAAGGAGATGAAAAAATTAATCAGATTGAATATATAATAAATAAACTTTCAGAAACACCATATTCAAGAAGGGCACAGGGAATAACATGGATACCATTTTATGACCCATTTACCTATGACCCTCCATGTTTGCAGAGAATCTGGTGCAGAATTATAGAAAAGGATGGAAATTTATTTCTTTTAATGAATACTCACTGGCGTTCAAGGGATGCTTACAGGGCTGCATTTATGAATTTATTTGGTTTAACAGAACTTCAAAAATATATAGCAGAAGAAATTTCAAAACGAATAAATAGAGAGGTAAAAGCAGGCCAGTATGTTGATATTTCAGATTCCTATCATATATATGGAGAGAGTTTTGATGATTTTAAGAATAGATTTTTAAAGTCAGTTGAAAAAAGGGAATTTTATAATCCAGACCATACAAAAAGCAGAACATTGAGAAGCGATGACCCTATTGCAATAAGCGGTTTTGAATATGGAAAACAATTGATAGAAATGGAGAAAAAGACAGGAAAAAGAGGAACTTTATTTTAATTTCCCTTCTATGAATAATTCCAAAAAAATTCTTATAATAGGAGGGCCAACTGCTTCAGGCAAAACTGAAATATCATTTAAAATTGCAAAAGAAATAAATGGAGAAATAATTTCAGCAGATAGCAGGCAGTTTTATAAGGAAATAAATATAGGAACAGACAAACCTCCTATCTGGATGAGAAATGAAATTCCACATCATTTTATTGATTTTTTATCTTTAAAAGAAAATTTTGATGTTTATGAATATAAAAATCTTGTATATGAAAAAGTTGGAGAGATAATTTCAAAAGGTAAAATTCCTTTAATCGTTGGTGGAAGTGGATTTTATATAAGAGTTTTGATTAAGGGTCTATTTCCATTGCCTTATGAATTAAAGGAAAAACAAAAAGAAATAAGGGAAAAATTAAAAAATGAGAAAACAGAAAAACTTTATGATAGATTAAAAGAAATAGACCCTGGTGTTTCAAAGAAAATTCATCCAAATGATAGATATAGAATTATAAGGGCAATTGAAATATATGAAATTACAGGGAAAAATATGAGTTTCTGGCAGAATCAGAAACCCGAAAAAACATTAAATGATTTTGGAAAAATTTTTTACTTTATTTTAATGAGAGAAAGAAATCAAGTGTATGAAAGGATTGAAAAAAGGATAGAAAAAATGTTTGAAAATGGATGGATTGAAGAGGTAAAAAAATTGAGAGAAGAAAGTTTTGAAAATGACTTAAAATTTAAGGCACCAATTGGATATAAGGAAATAATTGATTATCTTGATGGGAAATATAATCTTGAAGAAACAAAAAAAATGATAGTAAAAAAAACAAAAGAGTATGCAAGAAAACAAATTATATGGTTCAAAAAAGAAGAAGGCATTTTTATTAATTTTTCAAAAGATGAGGAAACAATAAGGAAAATTTTGAAGGAATTAAAAGATGATTGACTATGGAGCAGGGTATTTTGCAGGACTTAAAATTGGTTTTATTTTGATAGTTCTTGGAATTGAATTTTATTTTTTTGTATTTGATAGAATATTAGAAAAAGATATAACACCAACCGAAATTTTAATCTTTTCTATTCTTTTTGGTTTAAGTATCTTTTTAATGGTCTGGAAATTAACCTTAATTTCAATATTTATCCCCTTTCTTGGTTTTGCAATTATAAATTTTTTAAATAAGAAAAAAGAGGACTTAATGACGAAAGAGATGGAAGAAAAAAGATTGAAGGAATTAAAGGAAATAATAGAACAGCAACCGAATAATTTTAAAGCATATGTTGAACTTGGAGATTATTATTTTAAAAATGAGAACTATTCAGAAGCAGTAAAATTTTATGAAATAGCGTATAAGATAAAAGATTTACCAGTGATTAAAAATAAATTACAGATAGCAAAAAGAGAACAGAAAATTAAAGAAGGAATTATATGGATTTGTAAAAATTGTGGTGAGACAAATTTAAAAGAAGATGAAAAATGTAGAAATTGTGGAGAGGAAAAAGAAATTTTAAAGTCAATTAAAAAAGATTTAAAGGAAACAAAAAAATATTTCATACTTCTTTTTATTTCACCAGTTCTTGTTGCTTTAATAATTTTGATAATCATCTATCTTCCTTTATACCTTTCAATTTTCCTATTTTTGTTACTTCTATATCTTGTTTTCCGATTTTTCCTTACTTACTAACCCTTTGTTAACCTCCGATGTTCGCAAGTGTATGATTATCAATGAGTTAGATAGATTTTTTGGGAATAATATATATTTGAAAGTTAAGAGATTTTAATATATAATTTTTCAAAGGAGGTTTTTATGATTCCAAGATATACAAGGAAGGAGATGGCTGATATATGGAGTGAGGAAAATAAATTTAAAAAATATCTTGAAGTTGAAATTGCTGCTTTAGAGGGATGGAGTAAAATTGGAGTGATACCAGAAGATGCTGTTAAGAAAATTAAGGAAAAAGCAAAAATTGATATTGAAAGGATAAATGAAATAGAAAAAATTACAAATCATGATGTTATTGCATTTGTTGAGCAGGTGAGTGAAACTGCTGGAGAGGAAGGTAAATATATTCATTTTGGTCTCACCTCATCTGACATTATTGATACATCATTTTCTTTGATTTTAAGGGAAGCAGGAAGATTAATTTTAAATGATATTGAGGAATTGCTGAAAATTTTGAAAGAGAAGGCAATAAAATATAAGGATACTGTTATGATTGGAAGAACCCATGGAATTCATGCAGAACCAATAACCTTAGGTTTTAAAATTGGAACATGGTATTTTGAATTTTTAAGAAATAAAGAAAGGATGGAAAAAGCAATAGACGAGATAAGTGTTGGAAAAATTTCAGGAGCAGTTGGAACCTTTTCTAATGTTGAACCAGAAGTAGAAGAATATGTCTGTAATAAGTTTAATTTAAAAAGTGAAAGATTTTCAACTCAGATTATTTCAAGGGATAGATATGCTTATTTCATTGCTACATGTGGAATTATTGCTTCTTCCTGTGAAAAAATCGCCTTACAGATAAGATTACTCCAGCAGACAGAAATATCAGAAGTTTTTGAGCCATTTGGAAAAGGTCAGAAGGGTTCATCAGCAATGCCTCATAAAAGAAATCCTGTCTTATGCGAAAGGGTTTGTGGTCTTGCAAGGGTAATTAAGAAAAATGTTAATGTTGCTCTTGAAAATGTTGCTTTATGGCATGAAAGGGATATAAGTCATTCATCTGCAGAAAGAATTATTTTGCCAGAATCAACAATACTTCTTGATTATATTCTTAATCTCCTTATAAAAATAATAGATGGAATGGAAATTAAAACTGAAAATATGAGAAAAAATCTTGAAATTCTTAATAATGTCTATTTTTCCCAGAAATTGTTAAATTCTCTTGTTTTAAAAGGCATTTCAAGAAAGGAAGCATATGAAAGAATACAGAAGATATCTTTTAAGTCAATAAATGAGAAAGAAGATTTCTGTCGGATTGCAAAAAATGATGATTTTATAAAAAAATATTTAAATGATAAAGAACTTGAAAAAATTTTTGATATTGATGAACTCTTAAAAAATATTGACAGAATTTTTAAGAATATTGAATAGAAATGAAATATATTCTTTTTGCACTCCATGGTTATTTAGAATTATTTAAAAAAAGAGGACAAAAGACATTATTTGATTATGCAAAAAAGGAAAACTTTGAATCATTTATGGAAAAGGGAGAATGGGGTTATATTTTACTTGATAAAACAATTGAAAAAAGTTATTTTTATTTTTTTTATCCAGAAGGTTCTTTTCCAGGAGAAGGATTTATAAGGTCTTTAAAATATTCAATCCCTTCAGGAAAAGACAATATATTTTTTCTTAGTCAGTTTTTATCAGTATATGAGAATAAGATAATTGAAACAGATATAAATTTAAACATAAAAGAGAAACAAAAACTTATTGAAGAAATTAAAAAAGAAAATCAAAGTTTTGAATTTTTTACTTTTGAAAATGATATAATTCTAAGAATCTCAAAAGATTTACCCTTTTTAAACAATAAATTCCCGAATAAAATCAAAGGTAAAAACATTGAAGAAGTTAAATTTAAGAAAGAAAATTTTGAAATTATTGATAAACTTATGGAAAATTCATCTAAAATTTTAAATTCAAATCCAATCAATGAAGTAAGAATGGATTTAAATGAACCTGTTGCTAATTTTTTATATCTTTATGGTATGGGAAAATTCAAAGAAAAAATTCCTCTTTCTCAGAAAATTAAAAAAAATACATTTTATTTTTCAGATTTTAAAACTATTGATGGCTTGAGAATATTTTTTGATATTGAAAAGATAAATGAATTTTATGATATAAAAGATGATTCTTTTTACTGGTTTGATTTTATTCTTAATCCAGGTGATACCCCATCAATCTGGGTTAAAAATTTTGAAGCATTTACCAGAGAAATTTTAAAAAAAATATTAAATTTAGAAGATGCAAGATTTCTTTTCATTTTTGACCCATTTATGAATGAAAATTACGAGTATGATAAAACTCTCTGTCTTTTTCTTGCAGTAAATTTCAAGAGAAAAACAAAAAGAAAATATAAAAATCCATCAATTTTATTTAAATCTTTTATTGAATGAAATTTGAAAAAGTTTATATTGGTATTGGAAGTAATAAAGGGGAAAAAATAGAAAACATAAAAAGGGGATTAAAGGAGATTGAAAAGTTTCTTATTATAAAAAAAATATCAAGTTTTTTTGAAAATCCACCTATTAATGTTGAAGGAGAGTTTTTTTTAAATGGTGCTATAGAAGTTGAAACAAATATGTCTCCCGAGTTTCTTTTAGAAAAATTAAAGAGTGTAGAAAAAAAAATAGGTAGAAAATTTCCTCATAAAAAGGGAGAGGCAAGAGAAATTGATTTTGACATAATTTTTTATGGCAAAAAAATAATAAATACGAAAGAACTTAAAATACCCCATCCAGAATATAAAAAAAGGGAATTTGTATTAAAACCACTTCTTGAAATAAATTGTGAATTGAAAGACCCTGAAACAAATGAAAAATTAAAAGAAATTTACAAAAAATTAATTTAAATCCTTTTATCACCTTCATTTAAAACTGTAAATTATTTTGACAGATAATTAAAAAAATGATAAAATTTTTCGTTAAATGGAGGTTTTTTAAATGGAAAATAAAAAGATTGACACAAATTCTTATGACGCATCAACAATACAGGTTCTTGGAGGAATAGAGGCGGTCAGAAAAAGACCTGCAATGTATATTGGAGATACTTCAACAGGAGGCCTCCATCATCTTGTATTTGAAGTTGTTGATAATAGTATAGATGAAGCAATGGCAGGATACTGTAATGAAATAAATGTAACTCTTTATTCAGATAATATTGTCTCAGTAGAAGATAATGGGAGAGGTATTCCTGTAGATATCCATAAAACAGAAAAAAAACCAGCAGTAGAAGTTGTATTAACCACACTTCATGCTGGAGGTAAATTTGATAAAAAAGTATATAAGGTCTCCGGTGGCTTACATGGTGTAGGTGTCTCTGTTGTAAATGCTCTTTCAGAATATCTTGAAGTAGAAGTAAAAAGAGATGGGAAAGTATATTATCAAAAATATGAAAGAGGAAAACCTGTCACACCTTTAAAAGTAATAGGGAAAACAGAAAAAACAGGAACAAAAGTAACGTTTAAACCAGATGAGGAGATTTTTGAAACAATTGTTTTTGACGAGAATATTTTGATTGCACGGCTTAAAGAACTCGCTTTTTTAAACGCTGGTGTAAAAATTACATTTACAGATGAAAGAAAAAATATAAAAGAAGAATTTAAATTTGAAGGGGGATTAATCTCCTTTATAGAATATCTAAATAAAAATAAAAAAGTGCTTCATCCTAAACCTTTTTATGTAAAAAAAATGGAAGAAGATATTGAGGTTGATGCAGCTTTCCAATATAATGACGGATATAGTGAAACTGTCATTTCTTTTGCGAATAATGTAAACACAAAAGAAGGAGGAACCCATTTAACAGGATTTAGGGGTGGATTAACAAGAGCATTGAATGAATATGGAAAAAACAATAACTTTCTTGGCGATATGACTCTAACAGGTGAAGATGTAAGAGAAGGATTAACAGGTATAATTGCAGTTAAATTACCAGAACCCCAGTTTGAAGGTCAAACAAAGGCAAAACTCGGAAATTCAAAAGTAAGATTCATTGTAGAAAGTATAATTTATGAAAGTGTCTTAACTTTTCTTGAAGAAAATCCTGAAGCAGGGAGAGAAATTTTAAATAAATGCATTGCAACTGCAAAAGCAAGAGAAGCAGCAAGAAAAGCAAGAGAACTCACAAGAAAAAAATTACTGGAAACAGGTGCTTTGCCAGGTAAACTTGCTGACTGCACAATAAAAGAACCTGAAAAAAGAGAATTGTTTATAGTTGAAGGTGATTCTGCAGGTGGTAGTGCAAAACAGGGAAGAGAAAGAATTTTCCAGGCAATCTTACCTTTGAAAGGGAAAATAATTAATACAGAAAAAGCATCTCTTGAAAAAGTTCTTAATAACGATGAAATAAAAACAATAATAAGTGCTATAGGAGGAGGCGTAGGAGATGATTTTGATATAAGCAAAGTAAGGTACCATAAAATCATAATAATGACTGATGCAGATGTGGATGGAGCACATATAAAAACACTTCTGTTGACTTTCTTTTACAGACAAATGACAGATTTAATAAAGCATGGTTATGTCTATATAGCGCAGCCACCACTCTATAAAATAAAAAAAGGCAAAAAAGAATTCTATATAGAGACAGACAGTGAACTTGATAAAATACTTGTTCAATTTGCAGAAGAAAGAATAAAACTCTTTTTAAGTTATGATTCAAAATTGACTGAATTCAGTGAACATATTCAAACTTTTTTTGAAATAAGCAAAAAGTTTTCAGAAATAATAAAGACATTAGCATTAAAAGGGATTGATATTAAAGAAATACTTGCTTTCTATAAAAAAAATAAAAAAATGCCCTCATATTTTCTGGTATATGGTGATGAAAAATTATTTTTAACAGATGAAGAAGAGGTATCTGCCTATTTAAATAAAAAGGGTGAAGAATTTGACCTTTTTTCTAAAAATGACAAAAGATATAAACTCATTGAAATATACGAAACCAAAGAATTACAAAAAATATTTAAAAAATTGGAAGAATTAAAAATAAAATTTGATAAAATATTTGAAAAAATATTTGTAATAAAAGACGATAAAGGAAAGGAAGAAAAAGTATCAATTGTTGAAATATATGAGAAGATAAAAGAGAAGGAAAAGACAGGAATTACAATTCAGAGGTATAAAGGACTTGGAGAAATGAATCCTGAACAACTTTGGGAAACAACAATGAACCCACAAACAAGGAGATTGAAAAAAATTACTATTGAAGATGCTATAAAAGCAGAAGAAATATTTACAGTTCTAATGGGCGAAGTTGTTGAACCGAGGAGAGAATTTATTGAAAAATATGCAAGAGAGGTAAAAAATCTTGATATTTAAAAAGAGGTGATTATGGAAGGAGAAAAAATAGTAACTGTAGGAATTGAAGAAGAAATGAAGGAATCTTATCTTGATTATGCAATGAGTGTTATTATTGGTAGGGCATTACCTGATATAAGAGACGGACTAAAACCTGTTCACAGGAGAATTTTATATGGAATGCTTGAACTTGGGCTGGAACCGGGAAAACCTTTTAAAAAATCTGCAAGAATAGTTGGAGAAGTTATGGGTAAATATCATCCTCATGGAGATGCACCAATTTATGAAGCAATTGCAAGAATGGCACAGAATTTTTCCCTTAGATATCCTTTAATTGAAGGACAGGGAAATTTTGGTTCCATTGATGGAGACCCTCCTGCAGCCATGAGATATACAGAAGCACGGCTTGCTCCAATTACAATGGAAATGCTCGCAGATATTGAAAAAGAGACAGTTGAATTTGTTCCAAACTTTGATGAATCATTAATGGAACCAACTGTTCTACCAAGCAAAATCCCAAATCTTCTTATAAATGGTTCTTCAGGAATAGCGGTTGGAATGGCTACAAATGTACCCCCTCACAATTTATCTGAAGTTGTAAATGCTTTGGTCAAATTAATTGACAATCCTGAAATAACAATTGATGAATTAATGGAAATTTTACCAGGCCCTGATTTTCCGACAGGTGGTATGATATGCGGAAGAGAGGGAATAAAAAATGCATATCATACAGGAAAAGGTATAATTATCTTAAGAGGACATGTTGATATTGAAGAAGAAAAAAATAAGGTAAATATAGTAATAAAGACAATTCCTTTTGAAGTGAATAAATCAAATCTTGTAGAAGAAATTGCAAATCTTATTGAAAATGGAAAAATAGGAGGAGTAACTGAAGTCAGGGATGAATCAGACAAAAGTGGTATCAGGGTTGTTCTTGAAACAAGAAAAGGTGAAAATGTTGATATTATAATAAACCAACTTTATAAACATACACAATTACAAACATCCTATGGAATTATAAATCTTGCACTTGTTAACAGACAACCACACCTTTTAAATCTGAAAGAAATGCTTCAACTTTTTATTGACTTCAGAAAAGAAATTGTGATAAAGAGAACTAAATATGATTTAAGAAAAGCAGAAGAAAGACATCATATCCTTCTTGGTTTAATTATTGCCCTTGATAATCTTGATAAAGTTATTGATTTAATAAAAAATTCTAAAAATGTTGACGAAGCAAGAGAAAAATTAATCAAAACTTTTAAAACTACAGAAATACAGGCAAATGCAATTTTAAGTATGCCTCTCTCAAGATTAACAGGACTTGAGAGAGAAAAAATATTAAAAGAAAGAGAAGAAGTTGAATTAAAAATAAAAGAATACAAAGAAATTCTTGAGGATCCTCAAAAAATTAAGGAAATAATAAAAAATGAACTCTTATCAATTAAGGAAAAGTTTGGAGATGAAAGGAGAACAGAAATTGTTGAAGGTATAGAAGAATTTGAAGATATTGATCTTGTAAGGCCTGAAGATATAGTTGTAACGATTTCTTATGAGGGATATATAAAAAGAACAAATCTTAATTCCTTCAGAAGACAAAGAAGAGGAGGCAAAGGATTGGTAGGTGCTTCAACAAAAGAGGAAGATTTTATAAAGCATCTTCTTTTAACTTCAACCACTGATATAATTTTATTTTTTTCAGATAAAGGTAAGGTTTACTGGTTGAAAGGTTATTTAATTCCTGAAGGTAGCAGGCAATCAAAAGGTAAACCAATTATAAATCTTTTAAAAATTGAATCTGGAGAGAAAATTTCTGCAGTAATACCTGTTAAGGAATTTTCAAAAGATAAATTTCTAATTATGATTACTAAAAATGGTTTAGTAAAAAAGACCTCTCTTGAAAAATATAGTAAACCCAGAAAAGGAGGAATAATAGGTATTGATTTAAAAGAAGGAGATAAACTTATAGATGTTAAACTTACTGATGGAAATAATCATATAATTTTAAGCACTAAATATGGTTTAAGTATCAGGTTTCCTGAAAAAGAAGTTAGACCTGTTGGAAGAAATGCAGTTGGAGTTATAGGAATAAGGTTTAAGAAAAAAGACGATGAAGTTGTGGGGTGTGAAATTGTCAAACCAGAAGAAAAAAATATCTCTTTATTAACTGTATGCAAAAAAGGATATGGAAAAAGGACATTAATAGAAGAATATAAAGTTCAGCATAGAGGCGGTAAAGGAATTATAGATATAAAAGTCGGTAGTAAAAACGGTGAAGTTGTAGGTTCAAAACTTGTTTATGATGAAGATGAAATAATTATAACAACTAAAAAGGGAATTATTATAAGAATTAAGGTCTCTGATATAAGAAATGTTGGCAGGAATACTATTGGTGTGAAACTTATAAATCTTCCACCCGATGATGAAATAACAGATATAACAAAAGTGGGAAAAGAAAATGAAGAATAAAAATATTGAAATCATAAATCATACAGCTGATATTGGGATAACTGTTAGAGGAAGTACATTGGAGGAAGTTTTTATTAATTCTTTAAAAGGACTTTATAAAATAATGGGAGTTAAATCAAACGGAAAAGTAGATTTTCTTGAAATATCTCTTAAATCTGAAAAAATTGAAGATTTACTTGTTAAATTCCTGAATGAAATATTATACTATATGGAGACAAAAAAAATCTCAGGGGAAATTGAAAAAATAAAAATATATTTCAAAAATGGTGAATATAACCTGTTTGTAAAACTAAAAATGGCAAAAATTGAAAAGATAGAAAAAGAGGTTAAAGCAGCCACATATCATAATTTAAATATAGAAAAGATTGATGATAAATACAAAACAACAATAATTTTTGATTTATAAATTAAGGAGAAACTATATGAAAAAAGAAGAAAAGAAATATTTTCTCAATTTACTTGAAAGAGAAAAAGAAAAAATTTTTAAGAATTTGTCATATGCAAGAGAAGTAATTGAAAAAGGAGAAAGAGGGATACCCACTCATATTGCTGATTATGGAACTGATGAATTTGAAAAAGATCTTGAAGTTGGACTTTCTAACTCTGAAAGTAAATTACTTAATGAAATTAATATCGCAATAAAAAAGATTAAAGACGGCACTTATGGAAAATGTGAACACTGCGGTCAACTGATATCAAAAGAAAGGTTAAAAGCAATTCCATATGCAAGATACTGCATAAAGTGTCAAACAGAAAGAGAAAAAAAGTGAAATATAAATTTTCTTTTCAAACTTTTTTTATAACTTTATTTTCAACTCTTTTCTTTGATCAGATTACCAAATATTTTATAGTTAAATTCCTGAAAAAATTTAAGGGAAATTTAGACATTACATCTTTTTTCTCTCTTACTTTTGTCAAAAACCAGGGAATTATTTTTGGTTTATTCTGTAATGAAAAAACAAGAATTTTTATAATAATTTTTTCTTTTATTGCAATTTTTTTCATTTTTCTTGCAATTTTAAAATTAAAAAAAACAGATAAATATCATCAATTTTCTCTGGGTTTAATAGTTGGTGGGACAGCAGGAAACTTAATTGATAGAATAAAATTTGGATATGTAATTGATTTTATAAATTTACATTTTTGGCCTGTTTTTAATTTTGCTGATACATTTATATCTATTGGTGTTATACTATTTTTAATAAAGTATTTGAAGGAATAAAATGCATCCAGTTTTTATAAGAATTGGGAATTTTGTTATATACTGGTATGGAATCCTTGTTGCTATTGCTCTTTTTATTTCAATAACATTATTTGAAAAAGAATGTCAAAAAGAAGGTTATAATGAAAAATTTATCTCACAGTTGGTTTTTTGGACAGTATTCACAGGGATAATTGGAGCAAGATTTTTACATGTTCTTGTAAATATTTTTTATTATATTCTTCATCCTATTGAAATAATCAAAATAAGAAATGGCGGACTTGCAGTTGAAGGAGCAATTCTTTTTTCATTAATTTTTATTGTTATATTTTCTAAATTAAAAAATTTTTCATCAGTTAAAATCCTTGATACAATGGCAATTTATGTTCCGCTCGGACAGGCAATAGGTAGAATAGGATGTTTTCTAAACGGATGCTGTTATGGAAAAGAAACAGAAATTTTTCTTGGAGTAAAATTCCCTTTTCTTGATAAGAAAGTTCATCCTACCGAACTTTATTATTCATTTTCCTATTTAATTCTTTTTTTAATTTTAAAAAAATTTTCTAAAAAAGTTAAAAAAGGAGAAGGTTACCTATTTTCTTCTTATTTAATAGGTTTTTCTATAATAAGGTATTTTATTGATTTCTTAAGAGGCGACCTTAAAAAGACATCATTTGGACTTTATCCAACTCAAATTATTGCAATTTTAATATTTATAATAGGAGGAATTTCAATTATAATAAAGATTATAAAAAAGGGTGAAATACGTGGCTAAACTTGTTTTTAATTATCCCTTTATGAATAGAGAATATGAACTGGAAAAAGAAAAAATATATATTGGAAGACAAAATACTAATGATATTTCTATTCCTGATTATAAACTTTTTAAATCCCTTCCAGAATCCACCCAGAGATTGTATCTTGATAGTTTAATAAAAGTTTCAAGAATTCACGCAAGAATAACTAAAAAAAGTGATGGATGGTATATTGAAGATGTAGGAACAACAGGAATTGGAAGTCAGTATGGAACTTATGTCAATATGGCTCGCCTTGAAGTTAAAAAACCTTATAAATTGCAAGATAATGATGAAATACAATTTGGACCGATTAAATGCATATTTATGGAAAAATAAATTTGAAACTTCTATATGAAAATTCCATCTAAATAAATAAAAAGAGAGGTGAAAAAATGAATCTTGATAAATTTACATTAAAAGCACAAGAAGCACTAATGGCTTCTCAGGCAATTACTCAGGAGAAAAATAATAGTGAAGTTGATGTATTGCATCTTGCTTATGTTTTGATAAATGATGATGAAACTATTATTGACATTTTGAAGAATATGAATGTAGATATAAATAGTTTAAAAAAAGATATAGAGGAAGAAATAGATAAACTTCCTAAAGTTTACAATTCAAAAACTCCTTTATATATAAGTTCTGCTTTAAATCAAGTTATTTATAAGGCACAAAATTATTCCAAAATCTTTGAAGATGAATATATAGGTGTTGAACACCTTTTCATTTCTCTAAGTGAAGTTGATACTCCTGTCAAAGAAATTTTTACAAAATATAATATTTTCAAGGATAGAATAATAAAAATCATACAGAATTTGAGAAATGGCGAAAAAATTACAGATAGAGATGCAGAAACCAAATATAAAGTTCTTGAAAAATTTACAAGAGACCTTACAGACCTTGCAAGAAAAGGAAAACTTGATCCTGTTATAGGAAGGGATGAAGAAATAAGAAGGGTAATACAAGTTTTATCAAGAAGGACAAAAAATAATCCTGTTTTAATTGGAGAAGCAGGTGTGGGTAAGACAGCAATAGTTGAAGGTCTGGCAAGAAGAATTGTTTCAGGGGATGTTCCAGAAAATTTAAAAAATAAAAGAATACTTGCTCTTGACCTTGGTGCTTTAGTTGCGGGGACAAAATTTAGAGGTGAATTTGAAGATAGGTTAAAAGCACTTTTAAAAGAAATTGAGAAAAGAGAAGGAGAAATAATACTTTTTATCGATGAATTACACACTCTTGTCGGTGCAGGAGCAGCAGAGGGAGCTATTGATGCTTCAAATATGCTAAAACCAGCACTTGCAAGAGGAACCTTAAGGTGTATAGGAGCTACAACTCTTGATGAATATAGAAAATATATTGAAAAGGATAGGGCTCTTGAAAGAAGGTTTCAACCTGTTTTTATAAAAGAGCCAACTGTTGAAGAAACCATTTCAATATTAAGGGGTTTAAAAGAAAAATATGAAGTTCACCATGGAGTCAAAATAACAGATAGTGCAATTGTTGCAGCAGCAATTTTATCACATAGATATATAACCGGAAGATTTTTACCTGATAAAGCAATAGATTTAATTGATGAAGCAGCAAGTAAACTCAAAATGGAAATTGATAGTATGCCTGTTGAACTTGATGAAATTGAAAGGAAAATAACACAACTTGAGATAGAAAGACAGGCATTAAAAAAGGAAAATAATCCTGAAATTAAAGAAAGATTAGAAAAACTTGAAAAAGAAATTTCTGAAATAAAAAAAGAAAGGGACAAATTATATAAACAGTGGATTACAGAAAAAGAAATAGTTGAAAGAATAAGAAAGATTAAGGAACAAATTGAACTTGCAAGGAATATAATTGAAAAAGCAGAAAGGGAAGGAGACCTTGATAAAGCAGCAGAATATAAATATGGGAAATTAATAGAACTTAATAAACAACTGGAAGAAGAAACGAAAAAACTAAAAGAAATCCAGAAAGGAAAAGGGTTATTGAAAGATGAAGTTACAGAAGAAGATATTGCAGAAATTGTTTCAAAATGGACAGGTATTCCTGTTCAAAGAATGCTTGAAGGTGAAATAGAAAAGTTAATTCATATGGAAGAAAGATTATCAAAAAGAGTTGTTGGACAGGATGAAGCAATAAGAGCAGTTTCAGATGCGATAAGGAGAAATAGAGCAGGTCTTTCAGACCCAAATAGACCCATAGGTTCTTTTATATTCCTTGGACCAACAGGGGTAGGAAAAACAGAACTTGCTAAAGCACTTGCTGAATTTTTATTCAATAATGAAAATGCTCTTGTTCGTATTGATATGAGTGAGTATATGGAAAAATATTCAGTATCCCGTCTTATTGGTGCCCCACCTGGATATGTTGGGTATGAGGAAGGAGGTCAATTAACAGAAAGAATAAGAAGGCAACCTTATAGTATTATTCTTCTTGATGAAATAGAAAAAGCACATCCCGAAGTCTTCAATATACTTCTTCAGGTTCTTGATGATGGTCGTCTTACGGATGGTCAGGGAAGAACTGTTGATTTTAGAAATACTGTAATCATTATGACATCAAACATTGGGAGTCAACTTATAACTTCATTTAAAGATGAAGAAACAATAAAAAATAAAATAATGGAAACACTGAAATCTAAGTTCAGACCGGAATTTTTAAACAGAATCGATGAAATAATAATATTTAGAAAATTGAAAAAAGAGGATATTTTGAAAATTGTTAGTATTCAGATATCTCACTTACAAAAACGCCTTTCAGAGAAGAAAATTAAAATTGAAATTACTGAGTCAGCAAAAAATTATCTTGCCGAAAAAGGATATGATGAAAATTTTGGTGCACGACCATTAAAACGACTGATACAAAAAGAAATAGAAAATCCACTTGCTCTTAAAATTATCTCCGGTGAATTCAAAGAAGGAGATACTATAATCATAGATTTTAAGAACGGAACTTTAATGTTTACAAAAGCAGAATAATCATTCACTCCTTTTTTTAAAAATAAATTTGATTTTCCTTTAATATGAATTAAAATATATTATTTGTGGATGAAAAAAGGAGGAGGAAATATGGAAATGCTTTCAAAATGGGAAGAAAGTTTAAAAAATTTTGAACAGAAAATTAGTAAATATTTGTATCTTAATGAATGGAAATTTAAACAAAACTGTTCAGATGGAGAAAAAATTGAAATAGATGATAACACATGGGATGAAAAAAAACAACCTATAAACTGGGCTTTGAAAGATGGAGATACCTACTTAAGAAAATGGATAGAAATTCCTGAAGAAATAGAAGGAATTGAAATAAAAGGAAGTAAAGTTTATTTAAAATTTGTTTTCCCTTCAGGTGTTACTCTATTTATAAATGGAAAAGAGGTTTATTCACATAGATTTTGGGCAGATAAAATTGCAACTCCTTTTTTATTAACAGAAGAAGTAAAACCAAATGAAAAATTTCTAATAGTATTTAAAACAGAAAAAGGAGATGGATTGGGAGTTTTCTGGGCATTCCTTTCAATTAAAAATATTGATAATTTATTATTTGAATTGAAGTCATTATTATACCAGATAAAATTTGCACAATTTTTAAATGAAGAAATAAAAAGTAAAAAATTAAAAGAAAAACTGGAAGAATGTATAAAAATTCTAAATCCTGAAATAATTGAAAAAAGAGATTGGAATAAATTTGAGGAAATAAAAACAAATATTGAAAATTTATTGATGGATTTCAAACCATATGCTAAAAAATTTAAAGTCCATCTTATAGGACATGCTCATATTGATATGAACTGGTTATGGACATATGAAGATACTGTTTCTGTAGTTATAAGAGATTTCACAGCAATTACCGGTTTAATGGATAAGTATAAAGATTTAACTTTTTCCCAGAGTCAAACCCATGTATATAAAATTGCAGAAGAAAATGATAAAAAACTTTTTGAAAAGGTAAAAAATAAGGTTAAAAATGGGAACTGGGAAATTACTGCAAATGCCTGGGTTGAAAATGATTTAAATATGTCAGACGGAGAAAGCATTGTAAGGCATATAATTTACTCAAAAAAATATATAAAGGAAAACTTTAATAAAGATATAAAAATTATGTGGTCTCCTGATACATTTGGACATCCTTTTACTATTCCTTCAATTCTTAAAAATGCGGATATAAACCATTATTATTTCATGAGATGTGGAAAAGGATATCCATTATTTCTCTGGGAAGGGCCTGATAAAAGCAGAATAATTGCATTTAATAGTGTTTACAATAATCAAATAGATAGCGACAGAGTTATTCCTCCTTTCATTGACTATTATAAAAAGTATAAAATTAAAGATTTCATGTTTGTTTATGGTGTTGGGGACCATGGAGGTGGACCAACAGAAGAAGATATTGAAAGAAAAATAAAACTTAGTGAAAAACCATGTTTCCCATATCTTGAATTTTCTACTACTGAAAAATATTTCAGAACAATAGAAAAGTTTAAAAATAGATTACCTGTTGTTAAAGATGAATTAAATTTTATTTTTGAAGGTTGTTATACCACACACTCTGATATAAAAAAGAAGAACAGATATTGCGAAAGTTCATTATTAAAACTTGAAACTCTTACTTCAATTTTTTCAATTAACAATGGACAATATCCTGAAAAAGAAATTGAAAAAATGTGGCAGAAAACTCTTTTCAATCAATTCCATGATATTTTTGACGGTTCAGCAATTCATAAGTCATATGATTTTTCCAATAGACTTGCAGATGAAGTTATAGAGGAAGGAAATAAAATAATTAATGAAATACTTGAAAAAATGAAAACAAAAAATGATGGAATAACAATTTTTAATCCAAATGGATGGGAAGTAAAATTCCCTGTTAAATTCAAGTATTATGGAAATGAAAATTTACATATTGAGGATGATTCTGGTAAAAAAATAGATGCAGAAATAATTGAAGGAAATCTTGTTTTTAATACAACATTTATCCCTCTTTATAATTTTAAAACATTTTATATTAAAGAAGGGAAAATAAATAAAGGTGGTTTTGTGAAAAAGGATGAAGAATGGGAAAATGATTTTTATTCTATCTGGATAGATAAAAAATCAGGACTGATAAGAGGAATTTATGATAAAAAAAACAGAAAAGAAGTAATACCAAAAGCAAATTCAATTCCTGAGGATAGAAGTTCATACTGGGCAGAAACCTGTGCAAATCTAATAAAAGTTTATTGGGAAAAACCGCATCCAATGAGTGCATGGATAATCGGTAATATTTATAAGGTTGAGAATTTAATAGATTTAGAAAAATTTGAAATAATAGAGGGAAATATACAGACACTTTTTAAAATTACAAGAAAATATAAAAATACCGAAATTATCCAGAGGACTTTCCTTTACAGAGATTTTCCTTTTATTGATTTTGAATTTGAAACAAACTGGGATATAAAAGGAAATAGTGAAACAGGAGTTCCCATGCTCAGAGCAAATTTTAATTTCAATATTCAAAAAAATGATGTTTATTGTGAAATACCTTTTGGAGTAATGAAAAGAAAAAACATTCCGAGAGAATATCCTTCATTAAGATGGGCTGGCTTTAAAGAAAATAACTGGTGGGCTGTAATAATGAATAGAGAAAAATATGGATACTTTGTGGATGGAAATAATCTGTCCTTAACATTATTAAGAAATCCATATGAACCTGATGCAGAACCTGATTGTGGAAAACATTTAGTTTCATATAGATTATTCTTCGGAAAGTCAGATATTACGGAAATAACAAAAATGGCTTTTGAATATAATGTCACTCCTGTTATATTTGAAGGAAAGATAGAAAAACAAAAATTATTCTTTATCCAGGGAAATATTGTGCCAACTTGTTTCAAAAAGTCAATAAATGGAAATACCTATATTTTGAGAATGGTTGAATACGAAGGTAAGAAAGGGAAATGTATCATAATTTTTGAGAGAGATATCAAAAATTTATGGTTAAGCAATATAAAAGAGGAAAACTTAAAAAAGATATCTGTGAAAAATAGAAAAATTGAATTTAACTTTAAACCTTATGAAATAATTACTTTTAAAATTGAATTCTGAATTTAGATTTTTCCACCTCAATAAGTCAATAATTTCTCTGAAGTTATAAAAAACTTGACATTTTTTTATTTTAGTTTATTATTTTCTTCAAAAGGAGGGGGATATGGATAAAAATTGGCTGGCATGGTGGCTTGTTATATTTTTCAGCACTATTTTTACATTAATAGGTTTATTAATCAGGGTAAGGAGGTGGAAAAATGAATAATTTTTATCCTGTGCCCAAACCAAATATCTCCTATGGTATATCTTCAGGAATTGGAATCGCCTTAATGTTATTCATCTGCACATATCTTGGATTTTTAAGCAGAAAGAAATCAACATCTTTTGAATCATTTTTATCAGGACATCAGGATATTGGTCCTGTTATCACTGGTCTTGCTCTTGGTGCTACATGGTTAAGTGGATGGGCAACTCTGGGTATGATGGGTGTTACATATTCTGTAGGATGGTCAGGTATGTGGTTTGCAGGTATATGGACGATAATTGGAATTATGCCGTGTTTATTTTTTACAGGTGAGAAAATGCAAAGATATGCTGAAAAATTTGGTGCAAGAACAGTTCCTGAAGTTTTAAAAATAAGATTTGATAGTAAAGTTGTTCAATCTTTATCTGCTTTGGTTATGATATTTTTTATGATTTTATATTCAGTTGGTCAATTTAAAGCAGGTGCTACTATTTGGTATGCAATAACAGGACTTCCTGCTTTATGGTGTCTTTTGCTTTCAGGAATTATTGTTTTTGTTTATATGATAGTTGGTGGTTATACAGGAACTCAATGGTCACTTGCTATACAGGGTGCATTACTTGGTATTGCCTGTTTTGTTTTAGGGATTTCATCTTTAATATTCATAGGTGGTCCTTCAGCACTTAATTCTTCTCTTTTAAATCAGGACCCAAAACTTCTGGATTTAATAAGAAGGGACTTACCAGCGGTTGGAAATACTCAACTTTTTTCTTCACCAGTTGGAATTGTAGCAACATTTTTCATATTTTTAACAATGGCTACCGGATTTCCCCATAATGTTGCAAGATTCCTTGGAATGAGAAAACTTACAAAAAAAGATTTTTCTCTTATTACTCTTATGGTGTATCTTGTAGCAGGACCACCGATATTTTTAAATGCAATTACAGGACTTGTTTCAAGAGCAACTTTTGGTCCTGAAATTTTAAATATACAGCCATGGAAAGGAGACCTTGCTGCACCATATCTTGCAATGGTTGCTGGTGGAAAACTTCTTGTTGTTTTATATACAACAGGTGTTTTTGCAGCGGCACTTTCTACACTTTCAGCAATGGTAATGGTTATGGCTGGAAATATTACAAGAGATATTTTATACACATGGAATCCAAATATTTCTAAAAATTTACTGTTAAAATTGACCAAAATTTTTATAGGTATATTTCTTTTAATTCCATTTTACTGGACATTTAAAAAACCACCTTCATTACTTGCTGTATTTATGGGATATGCTTCAATTGGTCTTGGTGGAATTTTTATATTCTGCACAGCATTTTCTTTCTACTGGAAAAGAGCAACAGCAACAGGTGCAATTTTATGTATGATTTATGGGGTGCTTGCGACACTTATAGGAAGCATATTTGTTTCCAAACAAAAAATTGGTATGGGAACTCTTGAATTCATAGTTCTTATTGGATGTGGATTTTTCTATTTTATTGGAAGTTTATTGACAAAACCATTACCAGAGGAAAAATTAAAACAATTATTTGAAAAGTAATTTTATTTAGTTAAAATTTTTTGGTTTCTGCTTTATATAATCTATCCATTATTGCCATACCAATTCCTTCTTCTGGAACAGGTTCAGCATAAATAATATCAAGACCTGCGCTGTCAAGATTATGTAAACAGGAAAAAAAATTTCTTGCTGCTTCTTTTAAATCACCTTTTTCTGATAATATTTCAATTTTAACAAATTTTTCTTTATATTTTGGTTCTTTAAATGCAAGGAGCCCTGCTTTAATTCCATCTTTTATTTCCTTATATTCATTTAATATTTTAAGCGGTGTTCTTGGTGAATAGTGAAATGGGAGTTGTCCAGGAGAAGAAATTTTTTCATTTTTTCTAATTATTTCAACTTTCCCTATTATTTTTTCAATTTCTTCTTTTGATATTCCACCAGGCCTTAAAATTATTCCTTTCTCTTCTGTTAAATCAATAACTGTTGACTCAATTCCAACCGGACACTTTCCTCCATCAATAATAAGTTCAATTTTATCCCCTATCTGTTCTTGAACATGCTTTGCTTCTGTTGGACTTAATCTCCCAAAAATATTTGCACTTGGTGCTGCAACTGGAAAATCAATTTTTTTTAAAATTTCAAGAGCAACAGGATGAGAAGGCATTCTAATAGCAACTGTATCAAGACCTGCAGTAACTATATAAGGCACTATATCAGTTTTTGGTAATATAATAGTTAATGGTCCTGGCCAGAATTTTTCTATAAGTTTTTCTGCTTTTTTATTGGTCTTACTCCAGAGTTTTTGAATATCCTCTTTTCTTCCTACATGTAAAATTATAGGGTCAAAAAATGGTCTCTTTTTTATCTCAAATATTTTAATAACTGCATCTGGATTTAAACCATTTGCTCCAAGACCATAAACAGTTTCTGTTGGAAAGGCAATAACTCCACCTTTTTTTAGAATATTAACTGCTTTTTCTATTGACTTACAGGAAAATTTAAGTATCTCTGCCATTTTAAATATATTTTTCAATTTCTACAAGAATCTTTCTTAAAGGCGGGGCATTAAACCATTTTTTCCCTGTTATTTCATTTGCATAACTTCTGTAAATATCAGATATTGCTTTGAAAAGTCCTTCAGGTAGATTAGGTGGATGAATATCCACATATTTTTTCCATTCAATTTTATCCTTTTTCTTTGCTTCCTCAACCTTTTTATACCATTCCGTCTTTCTATAATAAATTCTTGCAATTTCTTTACTCACAGGTATTCTATTATAGGTAAATCTACATTCATCAAGGGTTCCAACAGCGTCAACAAGAACTAAATTTCTATTTTCATCAAAACCGAATTCAACTTTCCCATCCTCATTTATAAGACCAATTTTTTCTGCTTCCTTTGTTATCACATCATTTATTTTCATTGTTTTCATTTTTATCTCTTCAATTTCATCATCACTTAAATCTGCAATTTCCTTTGCTTCTTTCCAGTTTATATATCTATCTGTTAACTCAAGTTTTGTTGAAATATCTATTATAGGTTTTTCAAGTTTTTGACCGGGTTCAGGCATTTTTTTTAACCCTAAATCCTCGGGTTTTAATGTTCCTTCCTTTAATCTTTTAAATACAGATGAACCTTCAGGTAAATAATTCCTGTAAATTACTTCAAGAGGTATAAGAAAATTTTTCTTTTCCTTTTTATAAATTAAATAATCAAAAGTATTTCCTCTTATCTCTGGCTTTAAAACTCTAAGCATTTTAAATTCAATTATATTTGTTGGTTCTTTAATTTCATTCAATTTTTTAACTTTACCGTCAACATCAACAATTCCTATGTAATGTGTTTTTATCCCCATTTCTTCAATTTTTTCAAAAAAATAAGAAGTTGAAATACATATTGATTTCCCTTTATCTTTTATATGGTCAGGCATTTCTCCCCAGTCAAAAACAGAATATCTATCAGAAAAAATAAATCTTCCAATTCCACTTTTCTCCTTTTCCGGTGATTTTATAACAAAAAGGTCTTTAACACTTCCCATTTTTTACATCGTTATCTTGTTTTTCTATCTCTTCTTTCATTTCCTTCTGATATTTTTTTATCTTTTCAGCCAGTTCAGGATATTTTAAAGACAAAATTTTAATTGCAGATAATGCTGCCTGTTCAGGTTCAATTACTACAAGAGGAGCAACTCCAGAAGGCATTCTTAAACTGGAAAAAATATCAATTCCTGAAAATTTGTCACTGTATGGAGGGCAAGCGATAACAGGTTTTGGTGTATTTGCATCAACAAATCCACTTAAAGCATTACTTCTCCCAGCGACTGTAATAAAAACTACATCTTCATTTTTATATTCTTCCACAATTTCAAGAACTTTTAATGGAACTTTATGGGCAGAGGCAATCCTTAAAATAACATCAACACCAAACATTCTAATTTTTCCTTCAATTTTTTTTGCCCATTCTAAGTCATTCTTTGACCCCATTATTATGACAATTTTCATATTCAATCCTTTTTTTAATTTTACACCAATGTTTCATTGTCTGTCAATTTCAAATACTTTAATTGACTTAAATGGAAAAATAAAATAGAATTATTAAAAAGGATAAAAAATGTGGAATTATCTTTATCTTTTACTTTTTTTTATTTCTTTCTTCTTATCAGTTTTTTTAACTTTTTTATCAGGCAAAATTGCAAAGAGAACAGGAATTATTGCTCTACCATCAGAGAGAAAAATACATAAAAAACCGACCCCTCTTCTCGGTGGAATTGGAATATTTTCTTCTTTTTTTCTTGTCATAACATCCGGAATAATATTTGTTAATTTTGGTATAGTTCCGGAATTTATAAAAAATTATATTGAAGGAATCTATTCTGTTTTACCCAAATTACTCAGTATACTTTTGTGTGGAATTATAGTGATTTTCTTTGGTTTACTTGATGATTCTTATGAACTTAACCCATTTCAAAAACTCTTTTTTCAGTTTATTACAGGAACTATTGTTTTTATATCGGGAATAAAAATTACTTTTTTCATCTCTAATATTTTATTATCATATCTGATTACTTGCTTCTGGATTATCCTTATGATGAATTGTTTTAATCTACTTGATAATATGGATGGACTTTCTTCAGGAATTGCAATTATTACAGGAATTATTTTATTCATTTTTGCACTGGAAATGGGACAATTATTTATTGCTACAATTTTATCTGTTTTTTTAGGAAGTGTATGCGGTTTTTTATTTCATAACTTTCCACCTGCAAAAATATTTATGGGTGAATCAGGAAGCAGTTTTTTAGGTTATTTTCTTGGAACTGTTTCCATCCTTTTAACATATTACAAATATGATGAAAGCAAAACATTTTTACCTATTTTTATACCTTTAATTGTTTTCTCTGTTCCTTTTTTTGATACTTTCTCTGTGATAATAATAAGAAAAAAAAGAGGATATTCAATTTTTAAAGCAGACAAAAATCATCTTTCTCATCGCCTTGTTTCCATAGGAATGACACAAAAACAAGCAGTTTTATTTATTTATCTTTTAACACTTACAACTGGCATAAATGCTTTAATTTTGAAAAATCTTAATATATATGGTGGAATTGAAATTTTAATTGAGGTAATTCTAATTCTTACAATTGTGGCAACACTTGAATTTTTTGGAAGGGAAAAAAATGGGAAAATTAATAGTGGCTCTTGATTTAAATGATAGTAAGAAAATATATAACCTTATTGAAAAAATTGGAGACAGGGTGAATTATTACAAAGTAGGAATTATTCCATATCTTTTATGTGGCGATGAACTTATAAAAAATTTAAAAAAAGAAAAAAAGAAAATATTCCTTGATTTAAAGTTTTTTGATATACCAAATACAATAGAAAATGCAGTTAAAATTATATTTGAAAAAGAAATAGATATGTTTACTGTTCATTTGATGGCAGGAGAAAGAGTAATAAAAAAAATAGTAGAAACAAAAAAAGATTTGAAAAGTAAAACAAAGATTATCGGAGTGAGTGTATTAACATCTTTTAAAGAAGAAGATTTGAAATTTCTTGGAATAAATATGCAGATAAAAGAACTTGTTGAGAAACTTACAGAAAATGGTTATATCTGTGGAATAGATGGGGTTGTATGTTCAGGAGAAGAACTTGAAACTCTCAGAAGTAAATTCAAATCTCCATTTCTTTTAATTACTCCTGGAATAAGAATAGAGAAAAAAAAAGACGACCAGAAGAGAATATCAACACCTAAGGAAGCAATACAAAAAGGAGCAGATTTTATTGTAGTTGGCAGACCAATTTACGAAAGTCATAAACCTGAAAAAATTGTAGAAAAAATAATAAAGGAAATAGGAAATGGAAATGAGAACATGGATTGAAATTGATATTGAAAAAATAAGAAAAAATATTTTAAAAGTTAAGCAAATAACAGGCAGGAAATTCCTTGCAAGTGTTAAATGTGACCTTTACGGAATGGGAATAAAAGAAGTTGCAAAAAATATAGATGATATAGTTGATTTTTATGGAGTAGCATGCCTTGATGAAGCAATTGAATTAATAAACTTAGGTATTAAAAAACCTGTCCTTATAATGGGAAATGTTTTGCCAGAAGATATTGAAGAATGCATTCTGAATGATATAAGAATAACTTTATGCAATGAAGAGAATTTAGAAAAAATAATAAAGGTTTGCAAAAAACATCAAAAAAATGCAATTGTTCATATAAAACTTGATACAGGAATGGGAAGAATTGGGTTAAGAGGAGAAAAAATAATTCCATTTATTGAAAAATGTCTATCTTTTAAGTGTATAAAGATAGAGGGGATATTCTCTCATTTTGCTACGGCTGAATGGAAGGATAAAACATATGCCTGTAAACAATTAAATGAATTTAAAGAAAAAATTAATATAATTGAAAATCTTATTAAAATTCCAATTAAACATATAGCAAATTCAGGTGCGATTTTAAATCTTCCAGAAAGTTATAAGGATTTTGATATGGTTAGAATAGGTCTTTTAATATTAGGAGTATATCCTGCTAAATACTTAACAAAAAAAATAGAATTTGATTGTGCAATAAAATGTTTCACAAGAGTCCTTTTTGTAAAAACTGTTGAAAAAAATACTCCTTTAAGTTATGGACTTTCCTACACTACAAAAAGGAAAACAGATATTGCAACTTGTGGAATTGGATATGGCGATGGCTTAAGGAGATATCTCTCCAATAAATTTTATTTGAAATGGAAAGGTAAAAAAATGAAAATTATAGGAAACATCTGTATGGATCAGACACTTATAAATATTACAGGAAATTATGTTAAAATAGGAGATATAATTGAAGTTTTTGGAGATAATTATGAAATTGAAACAATGGCTGAAATAGGCAATACAGTTCCCCAAGAAATATTATGTGGTTTTGGAAGTAAAAGAGTTAAAAAAATTTATAAAAATGGAAGAGATAATTAAAAACTGGAAAAAAGAAATAGAAAAATATCTTGACATAAAATTACCCACAAAAAAAGATTGCCCTGATGTTTTAAGTAAAGCAATGAGGTATACAGTTTTTTCTGGAGGAAAAAGATTAAGACCAATTTTAGTTTTATGTGTGAGTGAAATTTTTGATATTGATAGAAAAAAAGTTTTACCTGTTGCATGTGGAATAGAACTCATACATAATTTTTCTCTTGTTCACGATGATTTGCCTGCAATGGATAATGACGATTTTAGAAGAGGACTTCCTACCTGCCACAAAAAATTCGGAGAAGGGATTGCAATTCTTGTTGGAGATACGCTTTTAGCATATGGGTTTCAACTTATTGCTGAAAGTGGAAATGTAAATTTAGTAAAGGATATTGCAGAAGCAATAGGATATAAAGGAATGGCTGGAGGTCAGGTTCTTGATTTAATTTATAAAGACAAAAAAATAGATGAAAAAGAAAAAAGAAAAGTTGATTATATGAAAACAGGAAAACTTTTTGAGATTTGTTTTAAAATTCCATTTTATTTTAAAAAAATAAAAAATGAGAAGAAAAAAATAATAGAAAATATTGCAGAAAATTTTGGAATTGCTTTTCAGATAAGAGATGACATAGAAGATAAAGAAGGAGATATAAAAAAATTAAAAACAAAACTGAGAAATATTTACAAAAAATTAAAAAAAGAAACTCTTCTTCTTGGAGAAAAAGGAAAAATTCTTTTTTATATATTTGAAAAAATTTACACGGATTTTTTATAAACTTTTAAAATATGATATAATATAATTTCAAACTTTTTATTGGGAGGAAACAAATGAATGTAATTGAGATAAAAGAATTAACAAAGTACTATTATCTTGGAAGAAACAGAATAGTTGTAGGTCTTGAAAATGTTTCTTTTAATGTTGAAGAAGGAGAGATTTACGGGATATTAGGTCCAAACGGTTCAGGTAAAACAACCTGCTTAAAACTTATGCTCGGAATTTTATATCCAACTTCAGGAGAAATAAGTATTCTGGGTAAAAATCAATTTGACATAGAAATGAAAAAAAATGTTGGTTTTTTACCTGAAAATCCATACTATTATGATTATTTAACAGGTCCTGAACTTTTAAAATTTTATGGAAAACTTTTTGAAATACCGGAAAAGATTTTAAATGAAAGAATTGAAAAATTATTATTTCTTGTTAAACTTCATGAAAGTAAAAAACTTGCCCTAAGACACTATTCAAAAGGAATGCTTGAAAGAATTGGACTTGCAGCAAGTTTAATAAATGACCCAAAGATTTTAATACTTGATGAACCAACTACAGGTCTTGACCCTATAGGTTGTATTGAAACAAGGGATTTATTAATACAATTAAGGAAAGAAGGAAAAACCATTCTTCTATCAAGTCATTTTCTTTCAGAAGTTGAAAGAGTTTGTGATAGAATTGCAATATTTCACAGGGGTTATTTACTTGCTACAGGAAAACTTAATGAATTAATACAAAAATATAATGCAGAAGGACTTGAAGATTTATTTGTAAAAACAATAGCAGAATTTGATAAAAAAGGAGAAATTCAATGAGAAAGGCATGGATTATTGGTTTAAATAGTTTTAAAGAATCATTGAGGAAAAAAACTTTATATATTTTACTTGTTGTGGCATTTGTTGTTATTGGTGCATCTAAAGCATTTTCATGGTTAACAGCAGAAGAAGAATTGAAAATGATTAAAGATATAAGTTTTTCAGGCATAGAATTCTTTGGTGCTTTAATTGCAATTTTTATGTCACTTACAGCAATTTCAAGTGAAATTGAAAAAAGGACAATTTATACACTATTTTCAAAACCAATAACAAGACAGAATTTCTTTGTAGGGAAATTTCTTGGAATTGTTTTAATTATATTATTAAACTTTATCCTTATGTCTTTATTTTTTACAGGACTTTTAATATTTAAAAAAAGTCCGCCAGATGTTCAGGTATTTAAAACATTGATTTTAATTTTTATAGAACTTATTTTAATTGGTTCAATTACTCTTACAGTTGCCACATTTGCTTCGGATGCTTTTAATATAATTTTTTCGTTTTTCCTTTATATAGTCGGACATCTTACTTCATATGGAAATCAACTTGCAGATAGAACAGAAAATGTAATTTTAAAAGGTTTCTGGAAACTCCTTTACACAGTTATTCCAAATTATGAAAATTTTAATATAAGGGATAAAGTTGTTGTTGGAATTGATGTCACTTGGAATTATATATTAAAAACAGGGATTTATGGAATACTTTATCTCGCAGTTATTCTTTTAATTGGTTCTTATTTCATTCAAAAGAGAGAAATATGAAGAGAAACTGGATAAGAATATTTATTGCAATATTACTTTTAATTCCAATCGGTTTTTTACAGGTAAGTATTGACTATTCCAAACAGGTAGAAAATCTTGAAAGCCAGATTTTATTGATGCCTGGACAGATGGCAGGTAGTTTAATATTAAGTGGATTTAAAGGACTTGCAGCAGACCTTTTATGGTTAAATATAGAAAATTACTGGCATTCTGGACAGCATTATAAAATGCTTCCATTACTTGATGCAATAGCATGGCTTCAACCGACTTATATAGTTGTATGGGCTGTTGGTGGCTGGCATATGTCATACAATATCTTTGCAAATGTTCGTTCAAGAGCAAACACACTTGATGAAGAACTTGGAAAAATATTACAAGAAATAAAAGATAAATCAATAAAAGACACAGCAACAAAAATTAAAGATGACATAAAAGAACTTGTAGAAGGGCTTTCAAGAGAATACACAAAAACAGAAGATAAAATAAAAGAGTATATTGATTTTGCAAATTTATGTTATAAAAAAATTGATTTTTTAAAAGACAAAAAAGAATACCAGAAATTATATAACACTTTATCCGACTTAATAAATGTTCCTGTTGAAATGATATTCTGGTACACTAATGGAATTTCATTTTTAAAAAAAGGAATTACCTATAATAAAGATAGATATGACCTTTATTTTGAACTTGGATGGACTTATTATCATAAAGGAAAAGATTATCCAAATGCTGTTAGATATCTTGAAAAGGCAACTAAATTCCCTCATCCTGAATTTGTTGATGATGTTCTTGCCCATGCTTATGAAAAAAATGGACAGATTGATATGGCAATAAAACAGTGGGAAAAATTAATTGGGACATCTTTTGAATCTGTTGCACAGAGAGCAATTCATTCACTTAAAACCACAGGTAAATTTACACCATAAATGAAATCAAAAATATTTGTTCTTTCTGCACCATCAGGTACAGGAAAAACTACAATACAAAAAATTTTAAAAGATGAATTAAAAGATGTTGATACAGTTCTAACATATACCACAAGAAGACCAAGACCTAATGAAATTGATGGTATTGACTACAATTTTATTAGTGAAGATAAATTCAAGGAAATGATTAAAAATGATGAATTTGCCGAATGGTCTATTGTCTATGGAAATTATTATGGGACTCCAAAAAAAAAGATAGAAGAAAATTTAAAAAATAACAGAAAAACGCTCCTTGTTATAGATACTCAGGGAGGGTTGAAAATTAAAAAAAAATACCCAAAAGTATTTCTAATTGGAATTTTACCTCCATCTCAAAAAGAACAGGAAAGAAGAATGAGACAAAGAAAGGATATGAGTGAAGAAGAAATTAAAAAAAGATTATTAAAATCAAAGGAAGAAAGAAAAATACTTTTTAAATATTATGATGTAAGATTGATAAATAAGGATATAAAAAAAACAGTTGAGAGGATAAAAAAAATAATTTTAAACCACTGAATTATTTAAAGTAACTTAATATTTTTTCTTCAAGAATTTTTTCAGGCATTGCTCCTACAATTTCTCCTATTTTTTCTCCATTTTTGAAAATTATAAAATTTGGAATTGACATAATACCGAATTTTGCAGCAATTTCTGGGTTTTCGTCCACATTTACCTTTGCAAAAACAATAGAATTTTTATATTTTTTAGCAAGATTTTCAAAAATAGGAGCAACCATTCTACAGGGCATACACCAACTTGCCCAGAAATCAACAACAACTTTTTCATTATTATCAATTACTTCTTTAAAATTATCACTATTCAAATTTAAAATTTCCTCTGCCATTTCTCCTCCTTTTGAAATTTATATTATTTTATTGTAAAATTTTAAAAATGTAAATAGAAAGTTTTTACTCCGATAAGAAATGGAAAAGAATAAAAAAACACTTTCAGATTTTGACCCTGAGATAAGAAAAAAGTGTTTTCTTGAAATTTACAACTTAATAAAGAAAAATAAAATCAAAAAAAATAACAGATATAAAAACTTCATAAATATCCATATTCACACCTTTCATTCTTTCAATTACAAAAACTGGTCACCTTTAAGAATTGTCTTTGAAGCATGGAAAACAGGATTATTATATTCAGGAACTGTTGATTTTGATACACTTGCAGGACTTGAAGAAACTTTATGGGCTGGTGAAATTTTAAATTTAAAGGTAATTGGTGGTTTTGAATCAAGAGTTTTTTTAAAAGAAATGAAGGATAAAGTTATAAATTCTCCTAATGAACCTGGTATATTTTATTTATGTGGAAAAGGATTTAAAAAGATTCCTAAGAAAAATACTGAGGAGTGGTTATTCTTTGAAAATTTAAAAAAAATTGCTCAGAAAAGGAATAAAAAAATTATAGAAAAAGTTAATAATTATTTAAAAGATGTAAGAATTGATTATGAAAAAGATGTTTTACCTTTAACTCCATCAAATAATCCAACAGAAAGACACATAATACTTGCTTATTATTTAAAATCAAAAGAAATTCTTAATGAAAAAGAAGATTCTTTCTGGGCTGATATTTTAGGAATTGATTCAAAAAAAGTAATGGAATTAAAAGAAAAAAACATAGGAGATCTGTATGAAAAAATCAGGCAAAAACTTATTAAATTTGGAGGGCCTGGTTATGTTAAAAGTGAAAGCAGTGATTTCCCTTTATTTGATAAAGTTGTGGAAATGACAAAAAGAGCAGGGGGTATCCCTATTGGAACATGGCTTGATGGTACAAATGAAGGAGAAAAAAATCCTAAATTATTCATTGAATTACTTAAGGAAAAAGGAATTGAGGGAATTACAATAATACCTGAAAGAAACTGGAATATAAAAGATAAAAATGAAAAAGAATTAAAATTAAAAAATTTAAATGAATTTATGGAAATATGTAAAAAAATGAATATGCCTGTTATTTGTGGAACTGAAATGAATAAATATGGCCAGCCATTTGTTGATAATTTTAAAAGACCGGAAATTTCTATTTTTTTATCTTATTTCATTAGAAGTTTTGAGAAATTATTTTTATAAGAAATGGAAGATAAATTCATTAAAAAAGAAATAGAAGTATTATACAAAATCAGCAGTGCTATTACCTCAGATATGTATATTGAGGATGTTTTAAAATTGATTGTCAGTGTCACTGCTGAAGTTTTTAAATCTAAAATATGTTCAATTTTACTCTATGACGAAAAAGATGGGGTTTTAAAAATAAGAGCAACACAAACAATGAGTGATGAATACTTAAAAAAACCCCCTTTAAAAGTAGGTGAAGGTATTGCAGGTAAAGTATTTGAAACAAAAAAACCAATTACAGTCAAAGATATAAAAAAAGAAAAGGAATATAAATATAGAGATATAGCGATAAAAGAAGGTCTTGTTTCATTATTATCTGTCCCAATGATAGTTAAAAATAAAGCAATTGGAGTTCTTAATGTTTATACAACATATCCCCACAAATTTACTAAAAAGGAAATAAAAATAATTTCTTTTATAGCAAATCAGGCAGCGATTGTTATTGAAAATACAGAACTTTTAGTTAAAACGAAAATACTTGAAGAAGAACTTGAAGCAAGAAAAAAAATAGAAAAGGCAAAAGGAATTCTTATGAAGAATGAAAATTTAACTGAAGAAGAAGCATATAATAAAATCAGGAAGTTCAGTATGGATAAAAGGTTAAGTATGAAAGAAGTTGCTGAAGCAATAATTCTTGCCTATGAAATAAAAAAAACAAAAATTGAATAAAAAAATTAATACTTTCCATATTTTCTTGCTGCTTCAAGCATATATATCAAGTTTTTAGAAGGCACATTATAATGAATTGAATTTGAAGAGGTTAAAATATATCCTCCTCCATCTTTAGCATCCTCTATACATTTTTTCACTTCTTCATAAATATCTTCTTTACTTCCATATACAAGTGTTCTCGCACAATCAACATTCCCAAGAAGTGTAATTTTATCTCCATATTTTTCTTTAAGTTCTTTTAACTCAATCCCTGCAGATTTATCAATTTCTCCATAACCATCAAATCCAATTTCATTAAACCAGATATTCCATAAAGGTCGTGTATTCCCATCACTTCTGAAAACATAATAAAAACCAAGCGAATGAGAAACATCAAGAATTTTTTTATACCTTGGTAGAAGGAATTTTCTAAAAATTTCTGGATTATAAATTGGACCATTTTTATCGGCAAGGTCTCCTCCTCCAAGAATAAAATCAGCACCATGTTTTTTTGCTTCTTTTATAAATTCAATAACATACTTTGTTTGATATTCTAATAAAATCTCAATCCACTCTGGTTTTAGAATTATACATTCAAGATAAACTGGATGTAGCGGAATTGCTATACCAGCACCAAAAGCAATTGCCATTTTATTTCCCACTTTTTTCACTATTTTATCCCAGGCCTCAAATATACTGTTATCTTCAAATTTAATATCCTCTTCAAATTTTTTCTCTAAATATTTAATTTCTCTTTCAAGTGCATCAAAACCTTCCTTATCCAAAGAAGAAGATATACAAAAAAAATTGTCCTGAAGAAGGAGAAAATTTATTAATTGACCAGTTTTTCGTCTCTTTATTTTCAAATAAATAAGTGTTTTCAGCAATCTTTTTTGGTAGATCATCTTTTGAATAATTTTTTGAAGGGACAGTACCAACACTTATGAAATCTAAATCAAGTTTTTCATGAATTTCAACAATATCCTCTACATATCTTTCAACAAAAAAATCTCTTTCTCCTTTTGTCAATAACTCAATCAAATCTTTAGCACACTCTCCACCACCTGTATAAGCATGTCTTCCAAGTATTTCTGAGGCAACTTTTGAAACAATTAATTGATCAGAAACAGGGACAAAATCACTCTCTTTATGATTGAATGCATTCAAAATTCTTTCTTTTCCGGTCATAGTTCTCTCCTTTTTCAATAATTTTAAATTAACTTGAAAAAAATTAAAAATTGGATAATAATTATACAATATGGAAAAAGAAATAATCCTTAAATGGGAAAGAATAAAAAAACTAATGGACGAAGAAAAACTGGATGGAATTTTATTGAATAAGGTAAGTAATTTTTCATGGTTTACAGGGGGAAAAATAAATTATGTCGGACTTCATACAGAAAAAGGTGTTTGTAAACTACTCATAACAAAAGATAAAATTTATTACTTAACTAATAATATTGAATATCCAAGAATTTCAGAAGAAGAATTGAAAAACTATAATTTTGAACCTGTGCTTGAAAACTGGTATGAGGAAAAATTGGATGAAAAAATAAGAAAAATTATAAATGGTAGAATAGGTTCAGATATGCCAGAAAAAAATTACTTACCTGTAAATATAGAAAAATTACATTTTCCACTTTTGACGGAAGAAGTAGAAAGATATAAAGAACTCGGTAAAGAAGCATCAAAGATAATGACTGAAATCTGTAAGGAAATAAGACAGGATGAAAAAGAAATAGAAATAGCGGGAAGATTAAGTGAAAAATTATGGAGAAAGAATATAGTTGGTATTGTTATTCTTATTGCCTCAGATGAGCGAATTGAAAAATTCAGACATCCTGTTCCAACAGAAAAAAAATTTAAAAAATCTGTTATGGTTGTTCTTGGGGCAAGGAAATATGGTTTAATTGTTTCATTAACAAGGATTGTTCATTTTGGAAAATTACCTGAAGATTTGAAAAGGAAACATTTTGCTGTATGTAAAGTGGATACTGCTTTAATAAGTTCAACTAAAAAAGGGAAAACAATAGGTGAGGTTTTTTCTGAAGGTATAAAAACTTATAGAATTACAGGATATCCTGATGAATGGCAAAAACATCATCAGGGCGGGCCTACAGGTTATATGACAAGATATTATAGAGCAACAAAAAAGATAAACGAAATTATAAAAGAAAATTATGCTTTTGCCTGGAATCCTTCAATAACAGGAACAAAATCAGAAGATACTATAATTACAAATGAAGAAAATCAAATTATAATAACAGAGGATAAAAACTGGCCGTTATTAAGAATAGAAACAGAAAAAGGAGAATTTTTAAGACCTGATATACTTATAAAATGAGAAAAGTAATAATTTGCTTCTTATTTTTGCTATTTTTAAAAAATATATTTGCAGGAAATAGTGGATATCTTTTAAATATTGATGGAGCAATAGGTCCTGTAACTTATTATCAGGTAAAAAATGTTATAACTCTTGCGGAAAAAAATAAAGCAAATTTTATTTTAATAACATTTGATACACCTGGTGGACTTCTTTCTTCCACAAGAAAAATAGTCCAGGAAATATTATCATCAGATATTCCTGTTATAGGATTTGTTTACCCAAGTGGTTCTCAGTGTGCTTCTGCAGGAACCTTTATTGCTCTTTCATGCCATATTCTTGCTATGGCACCTGCAACAAATATTGGAGCAGCACATCCTGTGACATTAACAGGAGAAGAAAAAAATTCAAAAATTGAAGAAAAAATTGTTAATGATACTGTAAGTTTTATAAAAACAATAGCAAAATATAGAAATAGGAATGAAAAGTGGGCAGAAAGGGCAGTGAGAGAAAGTATTTCATCAACAGAAGAAGAGGCATTAAAAGAAAAAGTAATTGATTTTATGGCAAAAGATATAGATGAACTTTTAAAAAAAATAGATGGGAAAAAAGTTAAAATAAAGGATAAAGAAATAATACTGAATACCAAAAATGTTGAAATTAAAGAAGCAAAGCCGGAACTAAAAGATAAAATTTTACAGTTCATATCAGACCCGAATATTGCTTATCTATTACTTATAATAGGAATATGGGGAATTATACTTGAATTTTCTCATCCTGGATTTGGCATTCCTGGAATTGTTGGAACTATTTCATTGATACTGGCTTTTTTTGGTTTACATACTTTACCAATAAATTTAGCAGGTTTTATTTTGATAATCCTTAGTTTTATATTTTTTATAATTGAAGCGATTACTCCAACTTTTGGAATTTTTATAACTTCAGGCATAATAACCTTTATAATAGGCTCATTAATGTTATTCAAAAAAACATCTGAAATAAAAATTCCGGTAATTAATATCCTTTCAATAAGTGTTATAACAGGTTGTTTTATATGGTTTGTAATATGGTTTGCATGGAGTACTAAAAGAAGAAAGGTTCTAACAGGAAAAGAGGGAATTATTGGAGAAAAAGGAAGAACTCTTACAGATTTAAATCCAACAGGAACTGTTTTTGTTCATGGAGAATACTGGAAAGGGAAAAGTTCTTCAGGATATATTTCTAAGGATAAAATAATAAAGGTAGTTGGGATTGATGGTCTAACATTAATTGTTGAGGAAATAAAAAATGAAGAAAATTAAATATAATGAGGAAGCGTGGAGAATTTTCAGGATAATGTCTGAATTTGTTGATGGATTTGAAACACTTGAAAAGGTAAAAAAAGCAGTAACAATCTGGGGTTCTGCACGAATAAAAGCAAGTGATGAATGGTATGAAAAAGCAGTAATAACTGCTAAATTGCTTGCAATGAAAGGGTATGCAATAATTACAGGAGGTGGTCCTGGTATTATGGAAGCAGCAAATAAAGGTGCAATTCTTGGTAAAGGAGAATCTATAGGTCTTAACATAGAATTACCAGATGAACAGAAACCAAATCCATATATAAAAACTTTAATTTCATTCAGATATTTTTTTACCAGAAAAGTTATGTTTGTTAAATATACAAAGGGTTTTATAATTTTTCCCGGTGGCTTTGGAACACTTGATGAGTTTACCGAGGCAATAACTTTAATTCAAACAAAAAGAATTCATAAATTCCCTGTAATTCTTATGGGAACTGAATACTGGAAGGGCTTTATAGAATGGATGGAAAAAACAACTTTAAAAAGAGGATATATAGATAAAGAAGACCTTAATATTTTTAAATTAACCGATAGTCCTGAAGAAGCAGTAAATTCTATAATAAAATTTTATAAAAATAATCTTAATAAGGAGAGGCGAAAATGATTTACAGAGAATTTGGGAAAACAGGTATTAAAGTATCAGTATTAGGATTTGGAGCAATGCGTCTTCCAATGAAAGAAATAAATGGAAATAAAGTTGTTGATGAAGATTTATCCATTAAAATGATTCAGAGAAGTTTTGAACTTGGTGTAAATTATATAGATACAGCATATGGTTATTGTAATCATCAAAGTGAAATAGTTGTTGGTAAAGCATTAAAGGGATGGAGAGAGAAAGTATATTTATCAACAAAATCACCTATCTGGAATATAGAAAAAACCGATGACTATAGAAGAATTCTTGAAGAACAACTCAAAAAACTTGATGTTAACTATATTGATTTTTACCATTTCCACAGTTTAAACTGGCAGAGTTTTCAGGATAAAGTTTTAAAATTCAAACTTATTGAAGAAGCAATTAAAGCAAGAGAAGAAGGTTTAATAAAGCATATTTCATTTTCATTTCATGATAAGGCAGAATTTATGAAAAAAATTGTTGATACTGCTGGAATTTTTGAAACTGTTTTATGTCAGTATAATTTACTGGATAGGAGTAATGAAGAAAGTATTGAATATGTTGCAAAAAAAGGAATAGGAGTTGCTGTTATGGGGCCTGTTGGTGGTGGACGACTTTCTGATTTTCCTTATTTAATGAATGTTTTTAAAGAAAAATATAAATCACCTGTTGAAATAGCGCTGAAATTCGTTTTAGGAAATAAAAATGTTTCTGTTGCTCTCTCTGGTATGAATAGTATTGAAATGGTAGAAGAAAATGTAAAAATCGTAAATTCCAAAAAATTCTTAAACAAAAGTGAAATAAAATTAATTGAAGAAATAATAAAAGAAAGAAAAAAGGTAGGTGAAATACCATGTACTGGATGTCAATATTGTTTACCATGCCCTCAAAATATTCCAATTCCTCATATTTTTTCCCTTTTCAATCAATATATTTTACTTGGTTCAGAAAGACAGAAAAATGCTTACATGGAGATAGGTAGTAAAGAAAATGACGTAAGAAAAAAAGCAGATAGTTGTATTGAATGCGGTCAATGTGAAGAAAAATGTCCTCAGAAAATAAAAATTAGAGAAGAACTGAAAAAGATTCACAAAATATTTTCTTCATAATTTTTAAAAAAATTAGTTATCTCTCTTATAAAGGTGATAACATTTACTACTTTACCTCCTTCAAAAATCGGGATTTTTCTTGTTTCTGTAATAAATTCTTTATCCTTTATTAAAACTTTTTCTCTCGTTATTAAAATCTCACCATTATTAAATACCTTCTCATATTCATTTTTTACATTATCAGAAAGAAAAGGGAAAATACTTAAAATATTTTTTCCGATTACATCAATAGGTAAACCAAGAATTTTATTCCATCTTATAAACACTTCATTAAAATAAAGAATCTTAAATTCCCTATCTATTATATGAATTGCTTCAGGTAAAATATCAAAAATTCTTGTATAATCTTTAATTTTCTCCTTCTCAAATTTTTCCTTTAAACTTTCAATTCCATAACTAATAGTTTTAACAATATTTCCTTTCTCATCCTTTATATAGGCATTCATCCATTCAATCAATTTTAATGTCCTTATTTTTGTTATAACTGTATTTTCATAATGTTTAAATTCATTAATATGTCCCTCTATAATTTTATTAAAAACAAATTTTAAACTTTCTCTATTATTTTCAGGAATACACTTTTCAAACCAGTTTTTTCCTAACAATTCATCCTCTGAAGAATAATGTAAAATCTGCAATCCTTCTTTATTTATGAATTCAATATTGCCATACTTATTCAGAATAACAATAATCCCGGGAAAAAAGGAAATAATATTTTTAAGTTTTTCTATTTCTTCTTTTAAATTCTTTATTTCAATATCTTTAAACAATATAATATTCTTAAGTTTTTCCAGTTCTTCCATTTTTCCCCTATAAAAATTTATAATAAAATTTAAAAAAAATCAAATTTTTTTAAAAATATTGACTTTTTTAAAAAATAAAGTAAATTTATATATAAAGCGGGATTAACTCAGTGGTAGAGTGCGAGCTTCCCAAGCTCGTGGTCGCGGGTTCAAATCCCGTATCCCGCTCTTTTTAATTAAAAATTTCCAGTTTTTTCTCGTATCTTTTTTGTGTTGGGAAATATGAAAATAAAGATAAAAAATTGATTAAAGAAAAAGTTCCAAGAAAAGCAAAATTTCCACAAATAAGAAAGCCAATAAATCCAGTAGTAGAAATAATATTTAAAAACGAAAACATTAAAATTATATAAGAAAAATACGCCTGTTTCTTTTCAGAGATGTTTTTTTTATTAGAAAATATTTTTCTTGAGATATAATCAGAAAATCCTCCACAAAAAAAGAAAACAGCAAGCCCTAAAAAATAAAGAATATAAAGAAAATTTTTTATTAACTCATCTTCTTCAAAATTTATTTCAGGACGGGAAAAGCCATTTATAACTAAAATTTTACCTATAAGAGCAAGAATTAAAGGATAGAGAGAAAGACAAATGCCAACAATTTTTATTTTACTTAAATTCAATTTTTCTTCAGTCATCTTACCTCCTATTTATTAAACGATATTTATTTTATTATAAAACTTTGACTTTTCAAAATTATTTTTGGTATAATTTAAACAATAAGAAAAAAAATGGAAAAAATACATAATCTGGTTTTGCTAATTTTTATTAGTATGTGTTTAATGACAGGAAGCTGGGAATGCGGAAAAGCACCTCCCACACAGCAACCTCAGAGAAGAAAAGCAGGAGAGGGATTTCCACCTTTACCTTTACCCGTAACTCCTTTAAGAAGAAGTGAAAAGAAAAATCCACCATCTCCACCTGTTATAATAGGAAAAGTTATCTGTGGACCTGATGATAAATGGACGAGAGCAGAAAATGATATTGAAAACCTTCTTAAAATAATCGGTCAAACTACAGGAATTAATTACAGAGCGATAAAGATTTCTCTGAATAATTTTTCTTTTGACCCGGAAGAAATACCAATTCTTTACATAACAAGCGTTGAACCTCTTTTGATTGAAGAGAAAAATTTAACTAAAATTAAGGAATTTTTATTAAAAGGTGGTTTTATATGGACAAATGCTTCTTCCGGAAGTCCTGAATTTACAAAAGATTTCGTAAAAACTATTGAAAAGATATTCCCTGATAGAAATTTTTATCCCCTTTTTTCCAATCATCCTCTCACCAATTGTTTCTATAATATAAAAAAAGTAAAAATTCTGGAAGAAGGTAAAGAGAAAGAAACAGATATTAATTTAAGAACTTTAAATATTGGATGTAGAGGTGCTATAATTTTATCTCCTTATGACCTTGGATGTGGATGGGCAATGCATACCCACCCATGGGGAACAAGATACATACCTGAAGATGCAATTAAAATTGGAACAAATATGTTTTTATATTCACTAAACTGGATTGAATACGGAAAATATTACAGTCAATTCCCGTTATATTTGGAGAAAGAAAAAAGTAAAACAGGTAAAATTTATTTAGGACAGGTAAAACATTCAGGTGACTGGAATCCTTCTCCAGGTTCAATTGGGAAATTTCTTAAAAATTTTTCAGAAAATACAGAAACATTTGTTTATTCAGAACCAATTGCAATTGACTTAAAAAAAGATGATTTAAAGGATGTACCCATTCTTTATATTACAGGACATTATGACCCTAACTTTGATGAAATAGAATTGAAAAAACTGAGAGATTTTTTATTAAAGGGTGGAAGTATAATAGGAAATAGTTGCTGTGGAAGTGATGACTTTACATCTGCATTCCAAAAAATAATAAATAAAATAATTCCAGAGGCAAAAAAAGTAATACCAAAAGAAAATGATAAAATTTTTCAATTCCCTTTCCTTTTGACAACAATATTTTCAAATTATAAGTTAAAAGACCCAATTGAAATATATTATTTTAAAGAAAGACCTGTTATTATCTTTTTTAAGTATGATATAGGAAGTGGCTGGGAAAATATTTCAAAACCCTTTATTTTTTCTCTGAACTTCAAGGATTCAAAAGAAATAGGAACTAACATCCTTGTTTATTTATTAACTCATTAAAATGAATGAAAATTTACTTGAAAAACTTGAAGAATTAAGGGAAGTAAAAAAAGAAATTTATAAAGAAATACATAAGGTTATTATAGGACAGGATGATGTAATTGAAAAATTAATCATTTCTTTATTTACAGGAGGACATTGTTTATTAATTGGAGTTCCTGGACTTGCAAAAACACTAATGGTAAAAACACTCGCAAATATACTTGATTTAAAATTTAAAAGAATCCAATTTACACCTGACTTAATGCCATCTGATATTACAGGAACAGAAATAATCCAGGAAGACAGGATTACAAAGGAGAGAATAATAAAATTTATAGAGGGACCAATATTTGCCAATATTGTCCTTGCAGATGAAATAAATAGGGCTCCACCTAAAACACAGGCAGCACTCTTAGAATCAATGCAGGAATATCAGGTTACAGTTGGCGGCAAAATGCGTCTTTTAGAAAAACCATTTATTGTATTTGCAACACAGAATCCAATTGAACTGGAAGGAACTTATCCTCTTCCCGAAGCCCAACTTGATAGATTTATGTTAAGTATAAAAATAGATTATCCTCAAGAAAAGGAGGAAAAGGAAATTGCAGAAATGACTACCAGGGGAATTATTCCTGAAACAAAAAAAATATTAAACAGGGAAAAAATAATAGAATTTCAGGATTTGATAAAAAAAATTCCTGTTTCTGATTTCATAATTGATTATGTGGTAAAATTTGTAAGGAGCACAAGACCTGGTATCAATCACAATTCTAAATTCATTCAGGACTATGTTAGTTGGGGTGCAGGTCCAAGAGGAGTTCAGTTTATTGTTATTGCAGCAAAGGCGGTAACTGCATTAAGAGGGGATGTGAATATTACAATATCAGATATAAAAAAAGTTGTTAAAGATGTTTTAAGACATAGAATTTTCCTAAATTTCAATGCAGATGCAGATGGAATAGATACAGAATTCATTATTGATAAATTGCTTGAAGAAGTAAAAGTTTAAAAATACGAAATTATACAATGAAAAATACAGGATACCTTGACCCAAAAGTTCTTATTAAATTTTCAAATTTAAATTTAGTTGCTAAAAAGAGTGTGGAGGGGTTTCTTGCAGGATTGCATAAAAGTATTTATAAAGGTTTCAGTGTTGAATTTTTTGAACACAGAGAATATGTTCCAGGTGATGATATAAAATATATTGACTGGAAGGTCTTTGGAAGGACAGATAAATTATTTTTAAAGACATACAAAGAAGAAACAAATGTAAGATGTTTTATTTTACTTGATACAAGTAATTCAATGGCATATAAAACCTGGAAATTGAGCAAATTTCAATATGGAATATATTTGTCAGCATGCCTTTCCTATTTAATATTAAATCAAAAAGATGCTGTTGGATTTGTGAATTTCAATGATAAAATACAGAATTTTTTAAAATCATCATCTTCTTTTTCCCATTTTCATAATATTACTGAAATTCTTGAAAATATAAAGCCAGAAGGTCAAACATCAATACTTTCTGTTATGAGAAAAATATCTTCAAATATAAAAAAAAGAAGTATAATTATTCTAATTTCTGACCTTTTTGATGACCCTCAAAATGTAATAAAGGGGATTGCATACTTTACCCATTATCATCATGAAGTAATTGTCTTCCAAATACTTGACCCGGGAGAGTTATCCTTAAAAGAAGAAAGTATTTTAGAATTTTTTGACCTTGAGACTGAAAAAAAAATTTCAATTGATAGTGAATTTGTAAAGAAGAAATACAGAGAAAATATTGGTAAACTTATAAACTTTTATAAAAAAAGATTTGCTGAAATGAAGATTGATTATAAAACAGGAATAACAAACAGACCTTTTGATGATTTTCTTTATGAATACTTAAAATCAAGGATAAAACAAAAAAAATGAGTTTTTTAAATCCTGCTTTTCTCTGGGCACTTTCTGGTATAGGTCTACCAATACTTATACATTTCCTTGGGAAAAGGAGTAAAAAAATAATACCTTTCAGTTATATAAAAATTCTTGAACTTACCAGAAGACAGACACTTAAAATTGAAAAAATACAGGAAATTTTCATAATTTTATTCAGAACAATTTTAATCTTTTTTATTCTTTTGGTTTTATCTGAACCTTTGAGTAATTCTCCAATTTTTACAAAAGAAAAAAAGTATGTTGTTTTTGTAATTGACAATTCAATGAGTATGCTTGCAAATAATGGCTATGGGATTGAAAAAACAAAAAAAATCATTTTTAAAATTTTAAATAATTTAGATAAAAAAACAGAAATTTCTCTGATTTTTTTAAATGGTAAATATTATAATTTTCAAAACGATTTTTCTAAAATAAGGGATATTATAAATAATGAAAATCTATTTTATTTTTCAGGCGATTTTGGATGGGCATTTGATAAAAGCGAAGAAATATTAAAGAATAAAGAAGGTGAAAAGTTTGTATTTATTTTTTCAGATTTACAGAAAAAAACGTTTAAAAATATAGACAAAGAATTTAAAGGAGTAAACGTTTTTATTTTTGATGTTTCTCCAGAAAATATGGAAAATTTATCAATTAAGAGTGTTTATCCTGCAAATAAAAAAAATTGTTATGTAGTTGAAATTGTGAACTGGGGGCACTCAAAAAAAGAATTTATTTTATCTGTAAAAAATAATATGGAAAAAATAAAAGAAGAAAAATTAAGCATTAATCCAGAAGAAAATAAAAAAAATGAAATAGAAATTACCTCTGAAACAAAAAATTTTATATTTGAAATTGAAACAGATGATGCTATTTTACCTGATAACATTTATTTTTTACCAAAGGGTGAAAAAGAAAAAAATATTCTTTTAGTTTCTGGTGATGAAATTTCGTCCAAATTCTTAATAAACGCTTTTGAAGCATTAAAACCTTTTTATAATATAAATTTTAAAGTGGTTAAATTAAATGAAATTGAAAAAATTTATTTACCAGAGTATCAACTGATAATTTTAAATGATACAGGGATGTTGAAAACAGAAGTAATAAAATTGATATATTCTTATTTAAAAGAAACCGGGAATGTCATTTTATTTATTGGAGATAGAACCTTACCTGAAGTTTTTAATGAAACATGGGAAATAAAAGAAGAAAAAATAAATTTACAGCCATGTAAAATTGAAAATACTGTAATTGAAAGTAAAAGGCCATTGGATATTAATTATATTGAAAAAAAGGAACCTGTTTTTTATGATTTTGGCGAAAAAATATATGAGTATTTAAGTACTGTAAAATTCTGGAAATATTATAAAGTAAAAGAAAATTATGGTGCTCCTATTTTAAAAATTGATGGAAATTTTGATATTATGATTAAAAAAAATATAGGCACAGGAAATATATTTTTTTTCCCCTTTGTTTTAAAAGATAACTGGACAAATTTTCAGAAAAAACCTTTTTTCCCTGTGTTCTTAAGTAAAATTATAGAAATATATGCAAAAGATACAAACTTAAATTTTATTATAGGAAATCCAGAAAAAATAAATATACCAAAAGATACTGAAAAGATTGAAATATATCAGCCAGATGGAAATATATTTAAAACTGCCACAAAAAATGAAGAATTTGAATTTAATCCAGAAATCCCGGGTTTCTGGAAAATTAAATTTTATAAAGGGAATGAAAAAATTGAAAGAGAAGTAGGAGTAAATCTGGATTATAAGGAAGGCAATTTAGAAAAAATATCAATTAAAGAACTTAAAGAGGTATTTCATGGAAATTTGAAAATTATAAGTGAAGAAAAATTTGAAAAATTTGAAGAAAGATTTTTTAAAAGTAGGGATTTAACAGATTTTTTTCTTTCAATTGCTTTTATTTTTCTTTTTTTCAGCATAATTTTTTCTGAAGTTGCAAAATTTAAATAAAAATGGGTATAAAAATAAATACCGAACTTGGAGTTTTAACCCTTTTAATCATACTTTTTCTATTTTTGATAATAGTTTTTATCCTTTATAAAACAGTTTTTTTAAAAAATAATAAGGCAATATTTTTTCTTGACTTTTTCTCAGCAATTCTACTTTTATCAATACTTTTACAGATTGAAATTGATATAAAAATTAAAAAGAGAGAAAAAGGGAATTTAATTGTAATGATAGATAATTCTTTAAGTATGTCAACAATTGAAAACGAAAAGACAAGATTGGATATAATAAAAGAAATGTTGAAAAATTATAGGAGAATATTTAAAAAATATAAACCCATTTTTTACACTTTTGGTTCATCCTTAAAAAAAATTGAAGAAAAGGAGATAGAAAAGATTGAAGCACAGTGTGAGGAAACAAATATTTTAAAAAATATTTTAAAAATTAAAGAAATAAACAAAAACAACAAAATTTCAGGGATTTTACTTTTTAGTGATGGGATAGAAACATCTTCTTTATTAAATGAAAATTTTAAAAATATTGATATTCCTGTCTACACAATTGCGCCTTTAAAAACAAATTTAAAGGATATAAGTATTGATAAAGTAATTGCTCCTCAATATGTTTACAAAGGTGAAAAAAATAAAATAGATATTTTTCTTAAATCATCAAATTTAGAAAATTCAGCAATAAAGATAAATCTCAAAAAAAATAATAAAATAGTGGAAAGTAAAATTATTGAAGGAAAAGAAGAAAATTTAAAAGTAGAATTTGAATTTATTCCAGAAAGTCAAGGATATGAAATTTATGAGATTGAAGTTATTCCCTCTGAAAAAGAATTAAATACCGAAAACAACAAAAAAAGTATAGGAGTTATGAGTATTTCACCATTAATAAAAGTTTTATATATTGAAGGTTATTTAAGATGGGAGTATAAATTTTTAAAAAATTTTCTGGAAGAGAATCCAAATGTAGAACCTGTATGTATGATAAGTATAGGAAAACACATTTATCAACAAACAGGAGGAAGAGAATTTAATTTTCAGGGTAATTTATTTGAAAAAAAATCTGATTTTGAAAAATTCCATATTATTATTTTAGGTGATATAGATTTTTCTGGTTTTAACACAACACAGATGAAAAATATAAAGGAAATTGTAGAAAATGGAGGGAATATAATTTTTCTTGGAGGTAAAAATTTTCTTAAAGGTATAAAAAATTCCCCTTTAGAAAATATTGTGCCAATAAAAATTGAAGGAAATGAAAACAAATTAATTGAAGAAGATTTTATCCCTGTTTTAACCGAACCAGGTAAAAATCTTTCTATTTTTGAAGAACCTACAAATTTCCCATACCTTTTCACAATAAACAATATAAAACATATTGCAGATGACTCAATACCTGTTCTTATGAAAAAAGACGGAACAATACTTATGGCATATAAAGTATGTAATAGAGGGACTTCATTAATTATTGCAACAGATAGTTTATGGAAGTGGTGCATTTCAGGATACAGGGACAAATTTCACACATTTTTCAATAGAATTATTAGATTTTTGATCCCACCAGAAAAATATTTGAAATTAAAAACCGAAACACCTGAATTTAAAATTGAAAAAAATGTATATAAGACAGGAGAAACAATAGAAATAGAACCATTATTTGAAAACAATGAAATAAAAGGAAAAACGAATTTTAATCTTATAGGTCCTGAAGGGAAAAAAGAAATATTGAAACTGGAAGAAGGCAAAATTAAATTTAAACCAGAGAAAGAAGGAGTATATATAATAGAAGGAGTAAATGGACAATATAAAAACTTCATACCGATTTATGTAAACAGTAAAGGGATAGAACTTTTAAATTGTATTCCTGATTATCAATATTTAAAAAATATTTCTGAATTTACCGGAGGGAAATTTATTCCATCAGAAGAAATAATAAATTTAGAAAAATACATCCCACAGACAGTAAAAAGTGAAAATATAAGTTTTAAAATCACAAAAGAAAATAGAAAATTATTTATTTTCATCCTTTACATAACCTTAAACTTTTCTTGGTTTTTAAGAAGGAAAAAAGGTATTATATAATAAATGGGATATGCTGAATTTATTTTTGATTATTTGAATAGATACAGAGAGTTTGAAATAAAAAGAAAGATAAAAGAAAATATTCTGTCCTTGCTTCTTAACTTTTTAACATTTTTTTTAATTTTTATACTTTTGATTTCCATTTATCCACTGCCTATTTTGATATACTTTGCAAGAATTTTTTTATCCCTTTTAATTTTCTTTTTTATTTTCAAAACTTACAGGGATATTAAATTTTTTATGAATATGTCTTTTGAAAATATAGCAATCATATATGAAAAAAAATTTCAGGAAATAAACAATCACCTTATAAATACGGTTCAAATAATCAAAAAGAGTAATTTATATCCATCAGAATTTATAGAAAAACTTAAATTTAAAACATTTGAAATCATAAAAAATATACCTCCCGAAAAGGGGATAGAAAATAAAAAAATATTTATTCTTTTAAAAAAAATCTGTGGAGTTTTAATTCTATTACTTTTATTAATTTATTTTTCACCTCAAAAATTTAAAAAAGGAATAATAAGAATATTTTCTAATTTTACCATAGGTTATTATGTAGAACCTGGAAACTGTAGAATTGTAAAGGGAGAAAAAATAAAAATAAAATTTTATTATAAGGAACATTTACCATCATATATAGAAATTGAAAACAAATCCATTAAAAATAAATTTCCGATGCAAAATGAAAAGATTTATTATTCATATCTAATAGAAAATGCAGATTCACCATTTAATTACAGAATAATAACATCTGATTTAGTAACTCCCTGGTACAGGGTTGATATTTGTGCAAAAACAAACATTCAGAAAATTTTACTTACTTTAAAATATCCTTCCTACACGAAAAAAGGAATTGAAAAAAAGGAAATTGAATCTGGTTCATTTGAAGTTTTAAAAAATACAGAGGTTGAAATGGATTTATTTTTCAATAACAAAGTAGGAGATACATATTTAATTTTAAGTAATGGCTCTTTATTGACAGCGAAAGGGACTTCAAATAAAAAGAAATTTAGATTTACAGTAAGAGAACCGTTAATTTACAGATTAAAATTTTATGACTTCCTTACCAGAAATTACATCTCAACACAAGATGAAAAAATTAATCTAATATATGACAATTCTCCTTTTATAGAAATTTTAGAACCAGGTAAAGATGTATTCAAAGGACCTGGAGAAAAATTTAAGATAAAGATTTATGCAGAAGATGATTTTGGTATAAAAGAAATAAGATTTAAAATGAATATTCTGCCAAATGAAATAGGTAAAAATGATATTACCTTTTATACTCAAAGATTTCCATCAGAAAATTTAAAACAAACAATTGAAACTTATTTAATATTACCAAAGAAATTTGAAAAACCAATTTATTATTATATTGAATGTATTGATAATTCACAGCCCATCAGTAATAAAGGAGTTTCTTCAATTTATTATATCTTTCCTTTTTCAAAAGAAATGGAAAAAAATCTTTCAAATAATTATCTCTCTAAAAAAGAATTGCTGGAAGATGAAAAACTGAAAGATTTTTTCCAAAAAATTAATGAAAAATTGAAGGAATTCATTGAAAAGGAAAATGATATTATAAAAGGAGAAAAAAAACTGGAAGATGTAAAAAAAATAAAAGAAGAAGATTTGAATAATTTAATTGAGGTTCAGAGTGAATACCTTAAAACCTTTCAAAAAATGGTTAATGATTTAAACAAAATGGGAAAACAAACTGAAGGGAAATTTACCTTATCCGATGAATTTGTGGAGATGATATCACATATTCAAAAATCAATTGAAAATTTAAAAAAACAGGCAATTCATATGGCTATTTCTGAATCTCAAATGGGTCTTGAACTCGCAGAAGAAATTACATCAAATCTTGAAAGATGGCTTGCTGGAACACCGGATAATATAAAATGGGACCTTGAAGAACCATCAAAGGATTATAAAGTCCCAGAGGCAAGTTTACCTGATGAACTTGAAGATATAATAGGAGAATTAATTGAAAAAGAAGAGAATATGAAAGAAGAGATAGAAGATTTAACAAGTAGTTGGATGGATAGTATTGATAAGGGAGCAGGATGGGGTGTTTCAGATGGCCCCATCAGTAATATGAGTGCAAAAGGAATAACAGGAAATTTAATGCCAAACCAACAAGAAATAGGAGGAAGAAGTGGAGAAGGAAGAACTGGAAGGAGTTATGGAGAAATGGTAGAAAAAACAGCAACAGGAAAAGGAGGAAGAAATACACCTGCAAGATTGACCCCTGATAATTTTGAACCAGGTGAGATACAGGATAAAAGCAGAGATACACCTTTAGGTCCTACAGGTGGTGGTAAAATAAGCGGCTGGGGACCATCAGGACTTACAGGAAAAGAAGGAGATATAATTTTTAGATATAATGCATTGCTTGATAAACAGAAGGAAATTATAGATAAAGCAGAAAAAATTTTAATTGAATTAAAATCTGCAAATATATATAATCCGGAACTTGAAAAAGCAATATCACAGATGAAAGTTTTTCAAATTCAACTCAAAACAGGGAAATATAATGAATTACTGAAAACAAAAAGTGAAATAATTTCTTCATTAAAGGAATTTAATCAATCATTTGTAAGAAAGGGATTAATTAAAAAAGAAAAAGTAGAAAGTGAAAAAACTGGAGAGTCAATTTCTAAAAATGTTTATCAGGATAAAATTCCCGAAGGATATGAAAACATAGTTTTTAAGTATTTTTCTCTCAATTTAAAATGAAAATCATATTTATTAATTTTATTTTTTTAATTTCTTTATTATTCGGCAAAAATCTTGAATTAAAGTTAACTCTGATGAAAGATGTTTTTTTTGAAGAAGAGGAAATAGTTTTAAATCTTAAAATAAAAAACTTATCCAATCAAACCGAAGAAATTAAAATACAGTATTTACAACCAAAAGAGAAAAATTTTTTATATATTGGTGGTGACTGGAGTTTAAGTGTATTTTCAAATGACAGAAAAATTGAAAATTTTACCAATCATATACCTCCTGAACCAAAACCCGGAGAATTAAATCTTTCAATAAAACCCGATGAAGAATTAAAAATTTTAATTCCATTTCCTTATTATTATTATCCCTTAATATTGCCTTCTAAATTCAAAGTTCAATTAAAATATAAAAATTTTTCTTCCAATGAAATTGAATTTACTGTTCTGGAAAGTAAAGGGAAAAATAAAAAAGATAATCTAATAATAAATCCTGACTTTAAAGAAGGAGAAAAATATCCTTATGGCTGGAAAATTGAAAATGAAAATATTTTCTGGGAAAATAAAGATTTTATAATATTCTCTCTGGATAAAAAAACAGCAGAAGGAGAGGGCTTGTGGATTTATTCCATTTTTAATGAAATTAAAACACCTTCTGAATATATTCTTTCTGTAAAATGTAAAAGTGAAGGACCTCTTATTATTGTTTTTGTTGAAGGGTGGGGACTTGTAAATGAAAGAAAAAGGAAGATAGAAAGAAATGAATGCCATATTTTCCCTGAAAATGAATGGAAAGAATATTTTTTTAATATCAAGTTTGAGAATGAAAATGTTAAATGGTTCAGGATAAAACTTTATTCATATTTAAAAGAAGGAAAAGTTTATTTTGATAAGGTGGAATTAATGGAAAAATGAAAAAAATCTTTTTTTTGTTTTTAAATTTTATTTTCCTGGTAAATTCCCAAAACTGGTGGAATACAGAATGGAAATATAGAAAAAAAGTATTCTTTAATTTTCCCGAAAAAGATTTACCTTATGCAAAGGAAGGTGTTATAAATTTTATCGGTAACTGTAAAGATAATGGAGAAGATATAAGGGTAATTGATGAAGATGGCAAAGAAATTGAATATTATATTGTAAGTGCCAAAAAACCAAGATATCAGATAATAATTCCTCTTGATAAAAAAAATTATTATGTTTATTATGGAAATCCAAAAGCAGAAAAGAAAAATTATAATTTTATCCCTCAGTGTGGCCTAATTCTTGAAATATATGAGAGGAAAGATGATAAAGTTTCTAATTGGGATGAAGCAAAAAAAACATTAGAAAAAAGTATAAAAGAGGGGAAATTGTTAGGTAAAAGTTTATGGAAAAGAATATGGGATGGAACAAATCCTTTTACTTATCATAAAGACATAATTAAAATTTACACTGGATATTTTTATGTTGAAAAAGAAGGAAATTATGAATTTGCAACATCTTCAGCAGGTGCATCATTTTTATTCATAGATGATAAACTTGTAGCAAACTGGCCTGGATGGCATCCTGCAAAACCTTTTATTGAACCAGAACAGTCAGGTTCTATAAATTTATCAAAAGGTATTCATAAACTTACATACTATCATTTTGGAAGTTATAATTATGAAATCTGTGCTTCTGGTATTAAATTAAAAGACAAAAATGAATATGCAATAATTTCTGAAAATTTTTTTATTCCTGTTTTTGAAGGAGAGATATTAAGCAGTGAAAGATTGAATGGAAAAATAAATATTGATTTTGAATGGGATAACACAAATTTTTTGAGAAGAGAAAACTGTAATTTAATAACATTTAAATTTACAGCAAAAAATTATTCTAATAAAGAGATTATCTCTTATGAATGGGATTTTGGGGATGGACAGAAAAATTCAGGGAAAGAAGTATTTCACACTTATATTGGAGAAGGCAAGTATAATGTAAATCTCATTGTAAAAAGTAAAGAAGGAGAAATTGAAAATATAAGTTATCCGGTAGATATTGTTCAGGATTATTCAAAAATTTATCTTAATCCCAGAAAAACAGAAGAATATATTAATGAATTTATAAATTTTAATTTAAAAACCATGTCAGAAGAAAAACTAAAAGCACTTGCTGAAATATTTTTATCATATGATAGATTTGAAAATTCATATGAATGTTATAAAGAATTGAGAAAAAGAAACCTTGCCACAGAAGATAAAAAAACAATTGATTTAATAACTTTAAAACTCGGAAAAAAGATAGGTAAATTTGAAGAAAGTGAAAAAATATGCAAAGAAATTCTGGAAAATGAATTTAATTTTGATGTTTTGCTAATATTAATGGATACATATATTGAATTGGATAAACTTGATGAAGGATTGAAAGCAGGTGAGAAAATTTTGAATGAAAAAAAAATAAACGAAAATGAAAAAAAGAAAATAGAATTAAAAATTGCTGATATTTTAAGAATAAAAGGAGAAAAAGAAAAAGCAACCGGGATTTACAAAAAATATACAGACGAAACTGAATATAAACTTAAAAATTATGCATATTATCAGAGTATACTTTATTATCTTAAAAATAATGACTTAATAACATGTATGGAATTGCTTGAAAGATGGGCAGATGAATTTCCATTATGTAAAATTGAAGGAAGATGGTCTATTTTAAAAACAAAAATCCTTATTATAAAAAATGATTATAAAAATGCCTTAAGGGAAATTGAAACATTTTTAAAAATAGTGGATAATGAAAACATTTTTCTTCCGGAAAGTCTTTACCTTGCTTATCAGATATGTGAAAAAATTAATATGAAAGAAAAAAGTGAGTATTATAAAAATAAAATTTTAAAAGAGTTCTCTTATACTGAATTTGCAAAAAAACTAAAAGAGAATATAAGATAAAATCAATGGAAATGAAAGCATTAACTCATGAAAAACAAATTTGTTTTCCTCGGATATTATAATAAAAAACAGATTTTAAATAAGTTATCACTGAATTTCTATCACCGAAACTAAACCATATGAATTAAAATTTGTCTAATTTATAAAATGGAAAAGAAAAATTTTTATACTGTTTTTTTCTTTTTTTTGATTATATGCAATTATGTTTTTAGTGGAAATATTAAAAAAATTGTAAGCGGAAAGTCACATACTTTAATTCTGACAAATGATGGATATGTTTTTGCTTTTGGATGGAATAAAGCAGGACAAATTGGTAATGGAAACGATTTAAATATTTTCCAACCTGTAGAAGTCAAATTAAATAAAAATGAATACTTAAAAGATATAATAGACATAGGAGGAGGGGATGTACATTCTATAGTATTAAAAATGGATGGAACAGTTTTGACCTGGGGTGGTAATTATTCAGGACAACTCGGAAATTTAAAATTTGAAAATTCAAATTACCCTGATTTTGTAAGATATAAAAATGGAGAGATTGTTAAGGATATTATCAAAGTTTCTGCTGGCTGGGATTTTTCTGTAATTTTAAGAAAAGATGGAACTGTATGGACATTTGGAGAAAATAAATATGGTCAACTTGGTGATGGAACTATGGATAATAAAAATTATGCAGTTCAGGTAAAAGGTCCTGATGGTAAAGGATATTTAAGAAATATTGTAGATATAAAAGCAGGAGCATTTCATGTTCTTGCACTTGCAAAAGATGGAACTATCTGGGCATGGGGAGATAATGAATTTGGACAACTTGGTGATGGCACATATATTCAAAGACCTTTTCCGGTTAAAACAAAAGGAATAAATAACATTGAAAAGATTGCCTGTGGTGCGTTTCATTCACTCGCTATAGACAGAAATGGAAACCTATATGGATGGGGGAAAAACTGGAAAGGGCAGATTGGAGATGGAAGTTTTATAAATAAAAATATTCCTGTAAGAGTATGGGGTGAAAATGGTGATGGATTTTTTTCAGATGCAAAAGAAGTTTCAGCAGGAAGAAATCACACTGTTATCCTTAATAAAAAAGGAGAAGTTTTTGTTGTTGGAAGTAATATTTTTGGACAACTTGGTAATAAAATTCTGAAAAAAATAAATTTCCCTATACCAGTTTTTTCAGAAGAAGGAAATTTAAAAAATGTGGAAAAAATTTCTGCATCTGGGAATTATTCAGTGGCTTTACTTATGGACGGAACTCTATATCTCTGGGGTACAAATGAAGGATTTTTAGAGAATAAAGTAAAAGATGTTAAAAATTACACTCCTACTGTTGTTGCAAAGTTTAATAAGTGAAAAATCTTTACTAAAAACCATACAAAAAGTTTAAAAGTTTCTTTATTACATTTGTTATAAAAATTACACTATGGTAAAATAAAGCAAATAAATCCTTTAAAATTTCTTATTATTAAAAACAGGAGGATAAAATGAAAAGTGATAATATAAAAAAGGGATATGTAAGAGCACCTCATAGAAGTTTATTGAAAGCAACTGGTTTAACAGATGAAGAAATAGAAAGACCTATTATAGGAATTGCAAATTCAAGAAATGAAATAATACCCGGACATATCCATCTTGATAAAATTACAGAGGCAGTAAAAGCAGGTGTTAGATTAGCAGGTGGAACACCCATAGAATTTGGTGTTATAGGTGTTTGTGATGGAATTGCAATGGGCCATAAGGGAATGAAATACAGTTTAGTTTCAAGAGATGTAATCGCTGATAGTATAGAAATTATGGCTGAAGCGCATCAATTTGATGGAATTGTTATGATTGCAAGTTGTGATAAAATTGTTCCGGGAATGTTAATGGCTCTTTTAAGGTTAAATATTCCAGGGATTTTTATAAGTGGAGGGCCTATGCTTTGTGGAATTTTACCGGATGGAAAAGAAATTGATTTAATAAGTGTTTTTGAAGGGATAGGAAAGTTTTTAAACAAAGAAATAACAGAACAACAACTAAAATTAATTGAGGAAAGAGCGTGTCCCGGAGCAGGAAGTTGTGCTGGTATGTTTACTGCAAATTCCATGAATTGTTTATCAGAAGCACTTGGTGTTGCGCTACCCGGAAACGGAACCATACCTGCTATAGATGCAAGAAGAGTAAGATTGGCTAAATACACAGGGATGAAAGTTGTTGAACTTGTTAAAAAAAATATAAAACCACTTGATATAATAAAATTTGAAAGTTTTAAAAATGCTATTGTTGTGGATATGGCTATTGGAGCTTCTACCAACACCGTTTTACACTTACCTGCAATAGCAAATGAAGCAGGAATTAAACTTGAACTTGAAATTTTTGACAGGTTAAGCAGAGTTACCCCTAATATTTGTAAACTTTCTCCTGCTTCAAATCAACATATTCAGGATCTTGATAGGGCAGGGGGCATTCCGGCGGTTATGAAAGAATTGAGTAAAAAAGGATTGATTGAAGAAGAATGTCTCACAGTAAATGGAGAAAAAATTAAAAATATTATAAAAAAAGCAGAAATTTTTGACAGAAATGTAATTAGAGAAATCGAAAATCCGTACCTGAAAGAAGGAGGCATAGCAATTCTAAAAGGTTCTCTTGCACCTGATGGAGCAGTTGTTAAGCAATCAGCAGTAAAAGAAAATATGATGAAATTTACCGGAAAAGCAATTGTTTTTAATTGTGAAGAAGATGCTATGAAAGCAGTAATTGAGGGTAAAATAAAAGAAGGAGTTGTAGTTATAAGATATGAGGGGCCAAAAGGTGGTCCAGGGATGAGAGAAATGCTTTCAATTACTTCAGCAATAAGTGGTAAAGGCCTCGAGGAAAAAGTAGCATTGATTACAGATGGAAGATTTTCCGGCGGAACAAGAGGACCGTGTATTGGTCATGTAAGTCCAGAAGCAGCAGAAGGAGGCCCCATAGCATACATCAAAAATGGCGACATAATTGAAATTGATATTCCAAATAGAAAACTTGAATTGAAAGTAAGTAAAGAAGAACTTGTAAAAAGAAAAAAAGAGATGAAAATAGTAAAAAAAGATTTAAAAGGTGTTCTTTACAAATATTCAAAACTTGTTCATTCTGCAAATACAGGAGGAATTCTTGAATGAAAAAAGAAATCATTCTTGAAAAGGAACTCGCAAAAAAAGGAATAGTCAGTAAGGCATTAAAAGAAGTTGCAAAAGAAGAAAATTTAAATGAAGAAAAATTATTAAAAAAAGTTGCAGAAGGAAAGATTGTTATTCTCAAACATAAAAATAAATATCTTGGAATAGGAGAGGGATTAAGAACCAAAATTAATGCAAATATTGGAACTTCTCCTGATGTCTGTGACATTGATTTTGAATTGAAAAAATTAAAAGCAGCAGAAAAATATGGAACAGATACAATTATGGATTTAAGCATAGGAGGCAATATAGATGAGATTAGAAGAAAAATAATAAAAGAAAGTAATGTTCCTGTTGGAACTGTTCCAATTTATCAAGCAGCGATTGAATCAATCAGAGAAAAAGGCGGCGTAATTAAAATGAGTGAAGATAAAATTTTTGAAGTTATAGAAAAACATGCAGAAGATGGAGTAAGTTTTATAACTGTTCACTGCGGTGTTACTATTAAAGCAATTGAAAGATTGAAGAAAAATCCAAGAAAATCCCTTGTTGTAAGTAGGGGAGGAGCATTTTTAATTTCATGGATAATTACCAATGGAAAAGAAAATCCTTTATACAAAAACTTTGATAGATTAATAGAAATTGCTAAAAAATATGACCTTGTTTTAAGTTTAGGAGATGGATTGAGACCCGGTGGACTTATAGATTCAACAGACATTTCACAGATAGAAGAATTATTAACACTTGGAGAACTTACAAAATATGCATGGGAAGAAAATGTTCAGGTTATTATAGAGGGCCCCGGACACATTCCGATAAATGAAATAGAGACAAATGTTTTACTTGAGAAAAAAATATGTCAAGGCGCTCCTTTTTATGTTCTTGGCCCAATTGTAACTGATATTGCTCCTGGATATGACCATATAACATCAGCAATAGGAGGGGCAATTGCTGCATGGAAAGGAGCAGATTTTTTATGTTATGTTACACCAAGTGAACACCTTTCTTTACCAGGAATTGAAGAAGTTATTGAAGGAGTTATAGCAGCAAAAATCGCAGCCCATGCTGGAGATATTGGAAAGGGTATAAAAAAAGAGATTGAAAAGGATTATTTAATGGATATATTAAGGACAAAAAGGGATTGGAAAGGCGAAAAAGAAATTGCTATTGATAAAGAAAAATTTGAAAAATTAAGAAATAAGTTCCCATTAAAAGAAAAGGATGTTTGCACAATGTGCGGTGAATTCTGTGCAATAAAAATAGTTGAAAAATATCTCGGAACAAAGGTAGTATATTAAAATGAGAAAAATAAGAAAATATGGCGAAGAAGTTTTAAGAAAAAAGGCAGAAGTTGTAGAAAATATAGACGAGAAAATTGATAGGTTAATAAGATCAATGAAAGAAACACTTTTAAATGTTAAAGGAGTTGGACTTGCTGCTCCTCAGGTAGGTGTTTCAAAAAGAATTTTTATAGCATATGACAGAGAAAAAAATAATTTAATAACAGTGATAAACCCGGAAATATTAGAAAAAACAGGTGAAGAAATTGATATAGAAGGATGTTTAAGTTTCCCTGAAATTTATTTCTCAATAAACAGGAGTAAAATTACAGTTATTAAAGGATTAAATGAAAAAGGAAAAGATATTATATTAGAAGGAAGGGGTTTAATGTCAAGATGTTTCCAGCACGAAATTGACCATCTTAATGGAATTCTTATAATTGATTATGCATCAGAAGAGGAAAAAAAATACTATACGGATAAACTCAAAGAATTGAAAAAATCCTTAAAAAATAAAAATCGGGGTGTCCGGATTTGAACCGGAGACCCCTTGGTCCCGAACCAAGTGCTCTTAACCAGGCTGAGCTACACCCCGATATTGCGGCCAGCCCGACTTGAACGGGCAACTTTCGGGTCCGCAACCCGATGTTCTATCCAGTTGAACTATGGCCGCTCATTAAAATTATACCTTTCTAAATTTAAAAAAATTATTACCATAAATATCAATCCCTACTATTGCAGGAAATTCATATACCTCAAGTTGATAAATTGCTTCAGGACCTAATTCTTCAAACATCAATAATTTTATTCCTTTAACGAATTGATTTAAATAAGCACCACAGCCGCCATAAGTGATAAAATAAACTGCCTTGAAATTTTTACATCCTTTTACAATTTTTTCTCCCCTTTCTCCCTTACCCATAGTTCCCTTTAAACCAAGTTTAAATAAAGGAATTGTTAAATTATCCATCCTCTCACTTGTAGTAGGACCAATTGAACCAACTATTTTTCCAGTTGGTGTTGGAGAAGGGCCTGTATAATAAATTAATTCATTTTTTAAGTTTAAAGGAATTTTTTTCTCTTTTTTTAAAATTTCAATCAATTTTTTATGTGCTGCATCTCTTGCTGTAAGAATTTTCCCGGTTATTAAAACATAATCTCCTGCCTTTAATTTTTCAAGTTCTCTATCACTTTTTAGAGGGAAATTTATTTTTTTCATATTTCAAAACTCCCTATTCTATGAGCCCAGCAACATAAATTCACTGCTACAGGCAAACCTGCTATATGAGTTGGATATGTTTCAATTTTCAAATCAAGTGCGGTAATATTTCCCCCAAATCCAGAAGGACCTATTTTCAACCCATTTATTTTTGAAAGAATTTCCTTTTCCCATTCTATATATTCAGAATTTTCATTTCCTATCTTGCATAAAGCATATTTTGAAAGAAATGCTGCTTTTTCAAAAGAACCTCCAATTCCGACACCAATAAATAAAGGAGGACAGGGTAAACTTCCTGCAATTTTCACTGTTTCAATTATAAAATTTTCTATTCCTTCTTTTCCCTCTGATGGATTTAACATTTTTATTCTACTTTTATTTTCAGAACCAAAACCTTTTGCAATTATTGTAAATTTTAATTTATCACTATTATTTAAAATAAAATGAATAACACCCGGAGTATTTGTTCCTGTATTTTTTCTTTCTATTGCACTTACCACTGAATTCCTTAAAAATCCTTTTTTACTACCTTTTTCAATCCCTTTATTTATTATTTCTGTAATGTCTCTATATTTACCAGTTTCTATTTTCACATTTGTTCCAATTTCTGCAAAAATGATTACAAGACCTGTATCCTGACACACAGGGATTCTATTTCTTTCTGCAATTTCAATATTTTTAAGTATGATTTCCAGATATTTTTTTGAATATTTTTCTTTTTCCTTTTCATAAGCAGTTTTAATATAATTTTTTACCTCTTCAGGCAGTTTATAATTAATTTCAATCAAAGTTTCACTTATTTTCTCAATTATTTCCTCTGAAAATATTTTTTTCATTTTTCCACCATATAAAATTTAAATTTGAATGATAATAAAGCACAAGATTGCATAAAAAATTTATTCTTTCAGCATCACTTTTTTTAACACTTAGAACTTCAATATTTTTAAAGCCGGTTTTTTCAATAAACTTAATTATAGAACTTAATTTATTAGATATTTTAACACAATTGGTGTCTTCTTTTCCACAATTTTGACAGAGTAGGCCTCCTTTCCTTGGAGAGAAAAAATATTTTTTACTTTCCTTCCCACATAAACAACAACTATCAACTTTTATACCATATCCAAGAAATTCAATGAATTTTATTTTAAAGGTAAGAAAAACTAAATATTTCTTTTTATTCAGTTTCAAATTTTCAATGGTTTCTAATAGAAGATAAAAAATATTCTCCTCTTTCTGAAATTCAGGAGTAAAAAGGTCTATAAGTTTCAAAATATAAAAATAGATTTTAAAAGTTTTTCTGTCATCTAAATAAAAATAATTGATTAAATTTGGTGAACTTAAAAGATTCAATTCTGATTTCTTTTTATAAACAAATACTGATATATAAGCACCTTCGGTAAATGTTAAAGGTGGAATTTTACTTTTTTCTTTTCTAACTCCTTTAAGAACCCCTTTAATTTTCCCGAGTTCTTTTGTAAATAGAGTTAGAATTACACTTGTTTCTCTGAAATTAATCCTTTTTAAAATAAAACCTTCTGTTAATATTGGTGGCATTTCACGACTTAAAAATTCCCATAGAAATAACCATTTTCAAACCTTCCTCAACTGAAATATTCATTTTTTCAATTTTTTCCTTTGGCATCATAAAAATAATACCTGTACTAATATTAGGAACGGTAGGAACAAAAACACAAACATTATTATCATCTATTTCTTCATTTGTTATAAATCCAATTATATAGGAATCATTAGGTAATTTAATTTTAACAACCTCTTTAAAAATAACTCTCCTATCTTCTGTTATTTTTTTTACTATATTTTTTATAAAACTAAAAATTTTGTTCAGAAAAGGGATATTTTCAAAGAGTAATTCTATAAAATTGAGAAGTTTTCTACCCAGATAAACATTTGTAAGAAATCCTATGAATAAAATAAGAATAATTAAAAAAATCAATCCAATTCCAGGTGTATATATATTTACAAAAAACTTTTTTAAAAAATTCCCAAGTATATTTTCAAGAAAAACAAATATTTTATATAAAATCCAGATGGAAAGAGAAATTGGTATGATAAAAATTAATCCTGAAATAAAATATTTCTTCAATGTCTTCATTTTTTTCACCTCCATAGAATTTGAAAAAGTAATATAGTAATTATTATACCCATCACTCCCCCAATTATAACCTCTTCAATAGTATGAATTTTTTTTGTTATTCTGCTTTGAGCAACCCAGAAAGAAAGCAAAAAAACAAGAGGTGAAATAACAGGATAATCCTTAAATGTTAAAAAAGAAATGGCAGTCCAGATACTGAAAGCAATTCCACTGTGAACACTTGGCATTCCGCCCGCAAGAGAAAAACTTTTACCCGTCAATATTTTTAAAATAATTGTTAAAAATGAAACAACAAGAAGAGTAAAAAAGGTAAAATACCATGAAGATCTTGCAATGTTTTCAAAAATATTTCTAAATCCATTAGGAAAAAATCTTATAAAAATTAAATAACCGGATATAAAAGCAAAAATTGATGAAACTAAAACAGCAGAAGCACAGATATCTTTAACTATTTTTATAACATTATATTTTTCTCCACCTATATTTTCTGAAAGAATTTCAATTCCAGTATTTATTATTTCAGAAACAAAAACAAGAGTAATAAAAACAATAATTATTAAGGTTTCAGTAAATGGTACGTGTAAAAAAAGAGATAGTAGTATCGCAACAATAGCCATTAAAATATGAATTTTAAAATTTCTCTCTCTTTTTAAGACATAAAGCATTCCATTAAAAGCAGAATTAAAACTTTCAAGTAAAGAAGAATTTTTCTTATTTTTCATTTTAAATAATCATATTAAAAACTTTATCCTGAAGTGAAAACATTTCTTTTCTTTCTTTTTCATTGTAATCTCTATAACCTTTTAAATGCAAAATCCCATGAATTATGACATATAGAACTTCTTCTTCAAGAGTATGAGAATAAATTTCAGCATTTTTCATACACTCTTCAAGAGAAATTATTAGTTCCCCAGAATTTTTTGAATACTTGAAGGAAATCACATCAGTAAATCCATTTTTTTTTAAAAACTTTTTATTAAGCGATTTTATAGTTCTATTGTTAACTAAATAAATTGATACTTTTTTTGGTGGTGGAATAATTATCTTTTTTAATCTTGCAATTTTTTCTTTCAAAAATTCTTTATTTATTTTTATCTTCTTCATTCGCTGTAAAACTTCTATTTCCATTTCTTTTTTTATAGTATTTTTCATAAGCATCTATAATTTTCTTAACAAGTTTATGTCTTACAACATCCTTATTTGTAAAATAAATAAATTTAATGCCTCTTATTCCTGAAAGAATACTCTGAACCTCTACAAGTCCTGAAGTAGATGAAGATAAAGGATGGTCAATTTGGGTTATATCACCTGTTATGACAATTTTTGAATCAATACCAAGACGTGTTAAAAACATTTTCATCTGGGCAAAACTTGTATTCTGTGCTTCATCAAGTATTATAAAAGCATTACTCAAGGTTCTTCCTCTCATATATGCAAGGGGCACAACTTCTATAATTTTCCTCTCTTGCCATCTCCTCAATTCTTCATATTTAAGAAGGTCAAAAAGTGCATCATAAATTGGTTGAAGATATGGTTTAATTTTTTCTTCAAGGTCTCCGGGTAAAAATCCAAGTCGTTCTCCAGCTTCAAGAGCAGGTCTGGTTAAAATCAATCTCTGAAATTGTCCCTTTTTAATGGCTTCTATTCCACATGCAACTGCAAGATATGTCTTTCCGGTTCCTGCAGGCCCTATTCCAACAACAAGGTCATATTTTCTTATTGCATTTACATATCTTTTCTGAGTGGATGTTTTGGGTATAACAAAATCTTTTTTTGAGTTTATCAAAATACGGCCTTCTTTTTCATTTACTCCCTCATCTTTTGTTTCTTTTTCTTCTTTATCATTTCTTACCATCATAAGAATATCATTTTTTGTTATATATTTCTTCTTTGTTCTATTTTTAAGAATTTCGTGTAAAAGTTCAAGGACTCTCTCTACTTTTTCATTTTCGCCTTTAAAAGTAAGTAAATTCCCCCGTGCAAAAATTTCTATCCCAAAAAGATTTTCAATAAATTCAAGATTTTCATCTCTTATGCCGTAGAGGAATTGGGCTTCTTCATTTGAAATTTCAATCTGTTTTTTAATAATCATTTTCAAGGTATGTATATTTTCTTTCCAGGAGTTAATGCATCTGGATTTTTTATAATGTCTTTGTTTACTTTATAAATCAATTGCCATTTTGAAGTATCATTGTAAAATTTATAAGCAATCTTTTTTAAAGTGTCTCCTTTTTGAATAATATAATATTTACCGGATTTTGGTTCTTCTTCAATAATTGGTTCCGATGGTTTCATAACTACTGTTGCTCTTAATTTATTTACTTCTGCTATTGTCTGATTTGCAACTGCAATTGCCTTTTCACTTGCTTCATTCGCCGCTTTTATTGCCTTTTCACTTGCTTCATTCGCTTTGCTTATTGCCTCATTTGCTTTATCAATTGCCTTTTCACTTGCTTCATTCGCTTTGCTTATTGCCTCATTTGCTTTATCAATTGCCTTTTCACTTGCTTCATTCGCTTTGCTTATTGCCTTTTCACTCGCTTCATTCGCTGAATTTATTGCTTTTTGAACTTCTGCCTCAGTAAATTTTTTCACTTCATTTGTTGCTGCTATCGCTTCATCTACTTTTTTTATTGCCACTTCAGAATTTGCCTTTGCCTGATTACTCGTATTAACTGCTTCAGTTGCCAACTTTTCAGCATTTTTACTTACTTCAAGGGCTGTTTCTGCTATTGCTATTGCCTGTTTTAATTTAATATCAACCATTTCCTCAAAGGATTTTTTGGGTTCAACTTTTTCTGTTTGATACATTGTTGCACAGCCACCAAGAAGTAAAAAACTGCAAACAAACCATATATTTTTTTTCATTTTTTCCCCTCCATATTTTTATTAATAAAAATTACCATTATTCATTTAGGATGTCAATTTTAATTCTATTTTCTCTTAAAAGATTATATTCTACCTCACCCGGAGCATCTGTTAAAGGACAAACTCCTTTCTGCGTTTTTGGAAAAGCAATTGTTTCACGAATACTATTTTCTCCAAGTAAAAGCATTACCAATCTATCAAGTCCAATAGCAATTCCACCATGAGGAGGAGCACCATATTCAAGTGCTTCCAGTAAAAATCCAAATCTCTGTAAATAGATATTTTCCTCAAGTCCTATAATTTTAAAAATCTTTTCCTGTATCTCCCTTTTATTTATTCTTATACTCCCGCCACCAATTTCTATGCCATTCAAAACAATATCATATGCCCTTGATTTTACTTTTAATGGTTCAGTTTCAAGAATTTCCATATCTTCAATTCTTGGAGAAGTAAAAGGATGATGAACTGCCTGAATTCTTTTTTCTTCTGGATTATATTCAAAAAGGGGAAAATCAACAACCCAAATAAAAGAAAATTCATCTTTTTTTTCAATTAATTTTTCTTTCATCTTATCAATTAAACCCTTAAGTGTCTCATTTACCCATTTTCTTTCTCCACCAAGAAATAATAAAAGTTCATTGGACGACTTATATGGAGAAGATTTTTTTATTTCATTTGTAATATCCTCTGAAAGAAATTTTTTTAATGGACTTTGAATATCATCTTTTTTAAATCTAATCCAGCCAATTCCATTGCCACCTGCAATTTTAACAAATTCATTATATTCATCAATATTTTTTAGAGTAATTTTTTCTCCCTCCTTTACAAAAAATCCTTTAATTACACCTTTTTTTTCAATAATTTCTTTCAATATTCTTATTTCACTTTTCTTGAAAATTTCTGTTAAATCAATAAATTCAGTATTTATTCTAATATCAGGTGCATCTGTCCCATATTTTTCAATGGCTTCATTATATGTAATTTTTTTAAATGGAATTTCAATTTTTATTCCAAATGTCTTTTCTATTACTTCTTTAAAAAGACTCTCAATCAGCAGAATAATATCATTTTCGTCAATAAAGGACATTTCAATATCAATCTGTGTAAATTCAGGCTGTCTATCTGCTCTTAAATCCTCATCCCTGAAACATTTTGCTATTTGATAATATCTGTCAAAACCTCCTACCATTAAAATTTGCTTGAATAGTTGTGGTGACTGAGGCAAAGCATAAAATTTCCCGGGATTTAATCTTGATGGAACTATAAAATCCCTTGCTCCTTCAGGAGTACTTTTTGTTAAAATTGGTGTCTCAATTTCGACAAAATTATGTCTTTTTAAAAATTCTCTCACATTAAAAACAAAATCAGACCTTTTAATTAAATTTTTCTGAAAATTTTGATTTCTCATATCAAGGTACCTATACTTAAGCCGCAGAGTTTCATTTATTTTCTCCTTTCCTTCAATTTCAAAAGGTAAATTTTTACATTCATTTAAAACTTCAAAATCAACAAGTTTAACCTCAATTTCTCCTGTACTTATTTTTTTATTTACAGTTTCTTCCGGTCTTGCAACTACATATCCCTCAACAGAAACAACAAATTCATTTTTAATTTCCTTTAACCTATCCCATTTCTCATTAGAAATATCTTCCGGAGAACAAACAATCTGAGTAATACCATATCTATCTCTTAAATCAATAAATTTCAAATTTCCATGGTCTCTTATTGAATAAACCCAACCACAAAGTTTTACTTTTTCGCCTAAATTTTTTTTTGATAATTCACCACATGTATGTGTTCTCATCATTTTATTTTCTCCTTTATTACTTTTATTATTTCCTTTTCATTTATTTCTTCTTGATACCCGGAAACCATATTTTTTAAAATAACAACTCCCTTTTCAATCTCATTTTCACCAAGAATTAAACACCATTTTTTACCATTTTTGTCAGCAATTCTCAAATGTTCACCTATTGACCTATCTTCATAATCGCATTCTATCTTTATTTTATTATCAACGAGTTCTTTCATCATTTCAAAACCTTTTATTCTCGCCTTCTCTCCAAGAAAAATACAATAAATAACTTCATCTTTTTCAATCTCTTCCACATTTAAAAGAGAAATCATTCTATCTATACCCGCTGCAAATCCAACAGCAGGTATATCTGGACCTCCCATCTCTTTAACAAGATTATCATACCTTCCACCACCTGCAATTGCTATATTTAAATCTCCACTGAATACTTCAAAAACTGTCTTTGTATAGTAATCAAGCCCTCTTACAAGTTTCGGATCAATTTCAAAATTTACATTAAACTTTTTTAAAAAACTTGTAAGTATGTCAAAATGTTTTTTACAATCATCACATAAAAAATCAAAAATAGTGGGCGCTTCTTTAATCACATATTTACACATATTATTTTTGCAATCAAAAACCCTCAATGGATTCCTTTCTATTCTTATTTGGCAATCTTCACAGAATTTATCAAATTTTTCTTTAAAATAATTTTTTATATTTTTCACATATTCATTTTTACATTTTTTGCATCCAAGAGAGTTAATTAAAAAAACAAATTTTTCAATTCCAAGTTTTTCAAGAACAATATTTAGAATCAATATTATTTCTCCGTCAAAATAAGGGCTTCTGCCTCCAAAACTTTCTACACCAAACTGATAAAATTGTCTGTATCTTCCTTTTTGAGGTCTATCATATCTAAACATCGGTCCAAGATAATAGAATCTTGATATTTTTTTCTTTTCATAAATTTTATTTTCAATATAAGACCTGACAACTGAAGCAGTTCCTTCAGGCCTTAAAGCAACTTCTCTTCCCTTTTTATCTTTAAATTCATACATTTCCTTCATAACTATATCTGTATCTGTTCCAATCCCTTTTTCAAAGAGTGCCTTGCTTTCCAGTATAGGTATTCTTATCTCTTCAAAACCAAAAAGTTCGCTTATTTCTATAAATGTATTCTCTATTTTCTTCCAGATTTTAATCTCTTCCGGTAAAATATCCCGCATTCCTCTTAATTTTATAAAATTTCCCATTTTTACCTCAAAAATTTACTATTAATTTACCATTAAATTGAAAAATTGACAAAGATTTTTTTTCCGTGTATAATTTAAAAAATAAGAAAAAAGGAGAGAAAATGGTTGAGAGTGAAATTAAAAAAGAACTAATGAAAAAATTTGGAAGGCATGAAAAAGATACAGGTTCCCCAGAGGTTCAGATTGCCATTCTTACAAAAAGAATAGAAGCATTAAATGAACATTTTAAAAAACATAAAAAAGATTTCAATTCAAGAAGAGGATTTTTAAAACTGATAGGAAGAAGAAGAAAATTATTAAGGTATCTCCAGCAGATAGACCCGGAAAAGTACGCAAAAGTAATCAGTGAATTGAATTTAAGAAAATAAAAATGAAAAAAATTCTTATCTCCTCTGGAGAAAAAAATATAGAGATAGAAATAAATTCGGTTGCAAAACAAAGTCATGGTTCTTCTCTTGTTAGATGTGGAGAGACAATTGTTCTTATAACAGCAGTTCAAAATGAAGAGGGCGAAAAAGAAGATGTTGATTTTTTCCCTTTAACCTGTGATTATAGAGAACAAACATCAGCAGCAGGGAAAATTCCAGGGGGTTTTTTTAAAAGAGAGGGCAAACCTTCTGAAAGAGAAGTTCTTGTCAGTAGATTAATTGACAGGTCAATTAGACCAATTTTTCCTGAAAATTTTTATAATGAAGTTCAGGTAATTTCTCTGGTTCTTTCAGCAGACCAGGAAAATGAACCTGACATTCTTTCAGTAATTGGTGCTTCTGTTTCATTACTTTCATCTCATATTCCATTTTATATTCCTGTTGCATGTGTAAGAATTATAAGGAAAAATGGTAAATTTATAATTAATCCATCAATTTCTGATACAGTGGAAAGTGATTTAAATTTAGTTATTACAGGGACAGAAAATTCCATTGTAATGCTTGAGGGAATGGCAAATGAAGTATCAGAAGAAGATTTTTTAACAGCAATAGAGATTGGTTGGAATGAAATAAAGAAAATAGTAAACATTTTAAAAGAAATTATCAATCCTGAAAAAGAAAAAGTAGAATTGAATTTTGAAAAGGAAATGGTTGAAAAAGTTTCTGATTATATTAGAAAAAACATACCTGATGCATATAATTATCCGGAAAAACAAAAAAGAAAAGAATTTTACAGAAAGATTAAAGAAGCATTTCTTACCCAGTTTGAAGAAGATGAAAAGAAAAAAGAAATTGAAAAGATATATGAATATGTGTTTGAAAAAGAGATTAGAAATTTAATATTAACTTCCAAAAAACGACTTGATGGAAGAGATTTGAAAGAAATAAGACCAATTGAGTGCAAAATTGGACTTTTACCAAGAAACCATGGTTCTGCTTTATTTACAAGAGGACAAACTCAATGTCTTGCTTCGGTAACTCTTGGAACAAGTATGGACCAGCAAATAGTTGACGGATTATATGAAGAAACAGCAAAAAGATTTATGGTTCATTATAACTTTCCCCCATTTTCTGTTGGGGAGGTCTCTCAATTAAGAGCACCTTCCCGAAGAGAAATAGGACATGGAAATTTGGCTGAAAGGTCTCTTTTCCCATTAATTCCTTCAGAAAAAATTTTCCCTTATACAATAAGGATAGTAGCAAATATTCTTGAATCAAATGGCTCTTCTTCAATGGCAACTGTTTGTGCTGGCAGTTTATCTCTTATGGATGCAGGAGTTCCAATTGAAAAACATGTAGGAGGCGTATCTGTTGGATTAATTAAAAATGAAAATGAATATGTAATACTTACAGACATTCAAGGCGAAGAAGACCATTATGGAGATATGGATTTAAAAATAGCAGGGACTAAAGATGGAATAACCGGATTTCAGATGGATGTAAAAATAACCCATCTTACTTTTGAAATTTTAAAAGAAGCGGTGTATCAATCTAAAGAAGCAAGGAAAGAAATACTTGATAAAATGTACAGTACAATTTCTTCTCCAAAACCTTCACTTTCTCCCTATGCTCCAAAAATTCTAACAATAAAAATTAATCCAGAAAAAGTTGGTCTTGTAATTGGTTCAGGAGGGAAAACAATAAAAAAGATAATAGATGAAACTGGTGTTAGAATTGATATACTTGAAGAAGGCGAAATAAGAATATATTCAAATGATATGGAAGCATGTAAAAAAGCAGCAAGTGAAATCAATAGAATTGCTGAGGAACCGGAAATTGGGCAGGTATATGAAGGAGTTGTTACAAAGATATTTCCATTTGGTGCTGTAGTCAAATTTTTACCTTCACAGGAGGGCCTCGTTCATATTTCAGAACTTGCTCCTTATAGAATAAAGAGGGTTGAGGATGTGGTTAAAATTGGTTCTCCAATAAAAGTTAAGGTAATAGGTATTGACGAACAGGGAAGAGTTCTTTTAAGCAGGAAACAGATTGAAGAAAATATGGAAAAAGGAGAAGAAAATGGTAAAAGCAATAAAAGCAAATAAAAATATCAATTCTGAGGTAAAAAATGTTGTAATTGGTGTATTTGCTCCATGTGACCCGAGAATAGATGAAGAATCAAGACAGAGAGTAAAAAATATAATAGAAATGGCAGCAAATATAATCGCTCAAAATGTAAAATTGCCTGATGGTTCTCCCTGTAAAGTTGTTTATAGTGATGTTTTAATTGATGGAGAAAAACAGGCAGATATTGTTGCAAGACAATTTGAAAATGAAAAGGTAAATATACTTGTTGGTGTTCCTGATACATGGGCATTTCCTCAATTAACTCTTATTTCTTTTTTACAGCAATTTCCTTCCGATACCCCAATTAATTTAACCTGTGGAAATAGTGGACCAAAACCAGGAGTTGTATATACCCATGCTTGCAGTGGTGCAATTTCTCAATATGGAAAATTAATTCATATTATAGTTGGGAACTGGCCTGATACAGGATTAAATCCAGTAATGAGCAAAAAAACAGAAAAACAACTTATTGACTGGTGTTATGCTGCAATTACCTATACTGGACTTAAAGGCAGAAGAGTTGTAATTTTTGGACATGATTCCATGGGAATGGAAACCGCTCTTGCCCATATTATTCCTACAAGAAAAATTTTTGGAATTGAAATAACCCGACTTGATATGAAACTTCTTGCTGATATGTTGCAAAAAGAAGCATATAATAAAAAAGAACTGAAAGAATTGAGAAACTGGTTGGAGAAAAATTCAGGAGGGATTGAATTAAGAAATAAAGAAGACGACAGGAGATTAAACCAATCCCTTGCAATGTATCTTATAGTCAGGGATATAATGAAAGATTTAAATGCTGTTGGTGGTGGATTTATGAGTCAACTTGAATGGGGTTCAGATAAAAGAGGGATTCCTCTTCCTGTTGCGGATATAATGGAATCAATCTTCAATTCAACATTTGACCATAATGGCAAAAAGCAACCAATTCCATATGCAACAGAAGCAGATGTTCAAGGACTTTTAACAATGCTTTTCTTTACATATCTTTCGGGTGGTGCTCCTCCTTTATTCATGGATTTCAGAAAAGTATGGGAAGGATGGGAAATCAGGCAACTTGCTGAAAAGATAAATATAAAAATAAAATGTGATGAAATATGGGCAGTTAAAGGATTTGTAGATGGAGATAATTCTGGAAGTGCCTCTTTTGACTGGGCAGGATATCCTGGAGAAAAACCAGAAGATATAATGAAAAGGATTAAATTTCCTCTTGCAGATGAATTTTATTTCCCGGGACTTGGAAATTCCGTCACTTTTGTTTCACCGGGTGGAATTAAAGGCATTGCAGGTCGTCTTGCATACAGTTCATTAAATAATATATTTTCGCTTGTATGGGATGAAGCAGAAACTGTTGAATTGCCTGAAAAACTGAGTGAAGCAGTATGTAAAACTTCCACATATACCTGGCCTCATACATTTGTAGTTCCTAAATATGCAAGTATGATTGAATATAAACAGTATGCTCCCGCAAATCACTTCCATATGATATGGGACCTGCCTGTTGCACGACTTCAATACTGGATGGATTTAGCAAATGTATTATCTGTGAACCCATGGAAAGATAGACCAAAATTCATTGAAGGAGTTGATAGACCTTTACCTTTACTTTACCTTATAAATGGAGGAGAAACTGAAACAAAATTAAAAATAGCACAAAAACTATAACAGGAGGATAAGAATGAAAAAACTAAAAATAGGAGTTATAGGAGTCGGAGGAATGGGTTCTGCTCACTGTAGAAATGTTAAAAATCTTGATGAAACTGAACTTGTATTTGTTTGTGATGCAGATAAAAATATTGCAAAAAGTAGAGGAGAAGAATTTGGGGTTAAATACTTTACAGATTATAAAGAAGCGATAAAAAGTGGTTTATGTGAAGGTGTAATTATTGCAACTCCTCACTGGTTCCATCCTGAAATAGCAATATATGCTTTTGAAAATGGAATTCATGTTTTAAGTGAAAAACCAATTGCAGTAAAAGTTTCAGATGCTGATAAAATGATAAAAGCAGCAAAAAAATCAGGTAAAATTTTTACAATTATGTTTCAAAGAAGAACAGAACCATTATTTAAAAAAGCAATTGAAATTATAAAAAGTGGTGCACTTGGAGAATTACAAAAAAGTGTCTGTATTGACCCATGGTATAGAACCCAGGCATATTATAATAGTGGAGGATGGCGAGCAACATGGATAGGAGAAGGTGGAGGTGTCTTAATCAATCAGGCACCTCATACAATTGATTTATTCACACTTCTTGGAGGATTGCCGAAAAAAGTTTTGGCAAAAACAAGAACAAAATTACACGATATAGAAGTTGAAGATGAAGTTAGTGCATTACTTGAATATAAAAACGGAGCATGGGGATATTATTATACATCTACCTGTGAACCAGTTGGACCATTACATATGGAATTTACGGGAGATAAAGGTAAACTTATAATTAAAGGCGATAAACTTACTTTTTATTCTTTTGAGTATCCAATAAGTGAATCAATGGTAAAAATTGAAAGTATGTGGGGTTCTTTAAAATACACAGAAGAAAAAATAGAAATATCATCTAATATTCAAACAGGTCATTCTGCTATAATAAGAAATTTTGCAAGAGCAATTTTATATGGGGAAGAACTTATTGTAAATGGAGAAGAAGGTTTAAACAGTGTTGAATTTATAAATGCGTGTATCCTTTCAGGAAAAAGAAATAAGGAAGTTGAAATCCCTGTTGATAGAAAAGAATATGACCAATTGATGGAAGAATTAAAAAAATCATCAAAACCTAAGAAAGTTGTTAAAGAGGAAAGAATTACAGACCCTGCATTTGCAAAAAAATCTTAAACTTAATTTATCTAATAAAATAAGGGAGAAAAAAATGGAAAAAAAGAAATTATTATTCTTTACAGGTGAAAAACCATATCATCCTTCCTGTGAACTTGCAGAAATTATTAAAAAAGAACTTACTCAATATGAAATTGTTATTGAAAAAAATAAGGAAATTTTTAAAAAAGACGAAATATTTAATTATGATGGTATTTTAATTTATGCTGATAATATTGATTTGGATGAAAAAGAAGAAGAAAAACTGATTCAATATATAAAAAATGGCGGTGGCCTTATCGGAATTCATTCCACAGGTGCTTATTTTAAAAAAAATAAAAAATTTAAAGAAGTTCTTGGATGTGAGTTTATTTCTCATAGTCCTTTCTTTCCATTTGAACTTAAATCAACCAATTCTCATTATATAAACAGAAGAATACCATCAACAATAATTGAAGATGAATTTTACTTTCTAAATGTAAAGGATGATGTAGAAGTTTTATTTAATGCTTACTGGCAGGGAAAATTATTACCACTTGGATATATAAGGAGATATGGAAATGGAAGAATTTTTTATTTTGCCTGTGGTCATAGTTTAAATGTCTTTGAAAATAAGGATATTATTAAAATAATAAAAAGAGGAATTTTCTGGATAACAAAAAATGAAAAACAGGAAAGAGAAATAAAATGTGGAATTATTGGGTATGGTCCTGCTTTCAACATGGGAAAACATCATGCAGATTTAATAAATTCAACCTATGGAATGAAAACTGTTGCTTTTTTTGATTTAAATAAGGAAAGAATGGAACAGGCAAAAAAAGATTTTCCTGAAAGTAGAACATATACTGATTTAAATGAGTTTTTAAATGATAAAGAAGTTGAACTTGTTATAGTAATTACTCCTCATAATACTCATAAAGACCTTGCAATTGCTTCATTAACCAAAGGAAAAAATGTTATTGTCGAAAAACCCATGTGCATAAGATTAAAAGAGGCAGATGAAATGATAGAAACAGCCATAAAAAATAATTTAATGATTAATGTTTTTCATAATAGAAGATGGGATGGCGATTTTCTTGCAATGGAAAAAATTGTTAAGTCCGGTGAAATAGGTAAAATTTTTAATATTGAAATTTTTATGGGTGGATATGGAATGCCAAGAGAATGGTGGAGAAGTGAAAAAGAAATTTCAGGTGGAATTTTTTATGACTGGGGAGCCCATTTTCTTTACTGGTTATTGTTACTTGTTCCATCAAAAATAAAAAGTGTTTATGGAATAGTTCAGAAACGGAAATGGTTTAATTTCTCAAATGAAGATGAAGTTAAAAGCATTATAAATTTTGAAAATGGAGAAGTTGCAGATGTTCAATCCTCCTCAATCGCTTCAGTTCCAAAACCAAGATGGAGAATTCTCGGAGAAAAAGGGGGAATAATCCAAACAGATGTAATCAAAGTTTATGAATATGAAAATGGAATAACAGAAAAAATAATTCCTCCTTTAAAAACAGAATATTTCAGATTTTACAACAACATAGCAGACCATTTAATTTTTGATGAAGAACTTGAAATAGATGTTATGATAGCAAGAAATGTGATAGGCATAATTGATAAAACAATAGAATCTGCAGAAAAAGGTAAACTTATAGAATATTAATCCTTTACAATCTTTTCAAGAACTCTTTTTAAAAGTTCCTCTTCATCAGGAATATTTTTGATATTAAAATTTACATTTTGAAAAGCATCTATAAAAACTCTTATTAATGTATTTTTAGTTATTCTTTCCTTTCTGTATTGAGGGTCTCTATTTTTGTGAATATCCCTGATAAGTTTTTCAAGAAAATCAAGTTGGTCTTCTCTTAATAAAGTAGTGAGGCGAACTTCAAATGTCTTATACTTTGGCAATTTCTCAATTTTGTCTTCCTGAATTTCTTCCGCATCCTTCTTTTCTATTTTAATTTCACCTTCTGTCACGGTTGAACTTATCCAACTTAAAGGGTCCTTACCCAGACCTCTCTTTTTCATATCTTTTCTCCTGTTTGATTATTTCTTTTACAAGTTTTTTATAATCTTCTGCCCCATAAGAATTACTATCAAACTCACCTATAGGTTTACCATAACTTGGTGCTTCTGCAAGACGAACATTTTCTCTTATTCTTGTTTTAAAAACTTTATCTTTAAAATGTTCCTCAACTTTCTTTTCAACATCCCTGCATATATTTTTTCTTTTATCATACATTGTTATTATTATTCCTGTAATATCAAGTTCTGGATTAACTCTTTCTTTTACTATTTTGATTGTTTGAAACAATTTTGTTAAACCTTCAAGAGCAAAAAATTCTGCCTGTATAGGAATAAAAACTTCTTTTGCAGTTGTCAGAGCATTTAATGTAAGTAAACCAAGAGAGGGAGGACAATCTATAATCACATAATCATATTTCACCTTGTTTTTTTTAAGTATCTCTCTCAAAATTATTTCCCTTCCTACTTCATTTACAAGTTCAATTTCTGCACTTGCAAGGTCAATTTTAGATGGCAAAAGGTCAAGATTTTTGTAAGGAGTATGCGCAAGAACATCTGAAAGAGGCGTCTGGTTTACAAGTAAATCATACAATGATTTTTTGATTTGTGGTGGCTCAAAACCAAGATGAATTGTGGTATGTGCCTGAGGGTCAAGGTCTACAAGTAAAACACTTTTCCCCATTTCTGCAAGATAATAACCCGTATTAACAACAGTTGTTGTTTTACCAGAACCACCTTTCTGATTTATTACTGCTATTTTTCTCATATCCCTCCTTTCATAAGTTCATAACTTCTTAATTTATTTTAGATAAAAATTGAAAAAAGTCAAGTTTTTAAGTTGAAGTAAAATTAAATGAAAGTTATAATTATATTTATGAAAATTAAAGGAACCACAAAAATAACCGGTGTCTTTGGTTATCCTGTCAGTCATTCTCTTTCGCCTATTTTTCAAAATGCTGCTTTTGATTATCTTGAACTTGACTATGTATATATTCCACTTGAAGTTAAACCTGAAAATTTAAAAGATGCTGTTAATTCAATAAAAATTTTTAACTGGACTGGAATTAATGTCACAATTCCCCATAAGAAGGAAGTAGTGAAATACCTTGATAAACTTGATAAAACTGCAGAAATTCTTGGAGTTGTAAATACAATTCATAATATTGATGGAAAACTGATTGGCTATACAACGGATGGTGAAGGTTTTATAAGGTCATTAAAAGAGGATGGAAAATTCAAACCCGAAAATAAAAAAATCTTTTTAATTGGAGCAGGTGGGTCTTCTTATGCAATCTGTGGCGGTCTTATAAAAGAGAAAGTTGGATTCATATATATTACTAACAGAACCTATGAAAATGCAAAAAAGTTGAAAGAACATATAATTCAAAAATTAAACTTTAAAAATATTGAAATAATTGAATTTGAAAAGAGAAATAATACAGAAATCTGGAAGGATATTGATTTACTGATTAATACAACCTCAATTGGTATGAAAGAAAATGACCCATTGTTGATAGAAAAAGAAAATATAAGTAAGGTTAAATTTGTTTATGACATTGTTTATAATAGAAAAACGGAAATAATAAAAGCAGCAAAAGAATTAAAAATTCCAAATCTTGACGGTATTTCAATGCTTGTTTATCAGGGAGCAATATCATTTGAAATATGGACAGGGAAAAGAGCACCTGTTGAAATAATGAAAAAGTCCTTATACGGTAAAATTTAAACTTGATTTTAAAAAAAATCGGGTTATAATGTAAATATGATTAAAAGAAAATTATTTGAAAAAATTAAAGAACATATTATTAACCAGAAGGAAATTACATTTATAGTAGGCCCCAGACAATCAGGGAAAACAACATTAATGCTCTTATTAAAAAAACATATTGAAGAAAAAGGAGGTAGAACTCTCTTTTTAAATTTGGATATAGAAACACACAAAGAATTTGTTACATCTCAGGAAAAATTAATAAGAAAAATTGAACTTGAAATAGGAAAGAATAAAGGATTTGTATTTATAGATGAAATACAGAGAAAAGAAAATGCTGGTCTATTTTTAAAAGGAATCTATGACCTAAATTTACCCTGGAAATTTATTGTATCCGGTTCTGGTAGTGTTGATTTAAAAGAAAAAATAAAAGAATCATTAGCCGGTAGAAAAAGAATTTTTGAGTTATCCACTATAAGTTTTGATGAATTTGTAAATTTTAAAACGAATTACAAGTATGAGAAAAAACTATATGATTTCTTTTCAGTCAATACCACCGAAGGATATAAACTTTTAGAAGAATATTTAAATTTTGGTGGTTATCCAAGGATTATATTAGAAGAAAGATTAAATGAAAAATTAGAATTGATGAATGAGATATACGAAAGTTATATCACTCGTGACATTTCATACCTCTTAAAAATACATAAAATTGAAAGTTTTACAAATTTATTAAAAATTATGGCATTACAAATTGGTTGCATTGTTAATTATTCAGAACTATCTAAAACACTTGGTATTTCTATAAAAACAGTTAAGGATTATTTATGGTATCTTGAAAAAACTTTTATTTTAAGAAAAATCACACCTTATTTTAAAAAAGTAAAAAAGGAAATTAAAAAAGCACCCATCTATTATTTTTATGATATTGGTATGAGAAACTTTTCTCTTGGAAATTTTGGTGATTTAAAAGAAGATATTGGATTTGTTTTTCAAAATTTTATTTATAATTTATTGAGAGAAATAATACCTCCTTTCTATAAAATTTACTTCTGGAGAACTCAGGATAAAGCAGAGGTTGACTTTATTATAGATACAGGAAATACCCTTATTCCTGTTGAAGTCAAATATAAAAAATTAAAGGAACCAGAAATACCAAGAAGTATGAGAAGTTTTATAGAAAAATATAAGGTAGAAAAAGCATTTATAATAAATTTAACATTAGAGCAAAAAATCAATTTGGAAGGGACGAAAATAGAAATAGTTCCATTTTACTATTTTTATAAAAGTAAAATTCCAGTTTTAGAAAAAAAATGAATGAAATTAAGGAAAAATTAATAGAACTGGCTGGAAATATAGGAGAGTCACTTGGGTTAAATAGGACAACATGTCAGATTTATGCTTTATTATATATTAATTCTTCTCCACTTTCTCCATCTCAGATAACAAAAGAACTCGGTATAAGCAAAGCAAATGTAAGCATAAATTTAAAAAAACTTGAAGAATGGAATGCTATAAAAAAAATATGGAAAAGGGGATATACAAGACCACTTTATAAAGCAAATGAGAATATAGAGGAAATAATTTACAATAAACTGCAGATAGGACTTGAAAAAAGAATAAATGAGATAAGAAAATATATTGAGGAAATAAAAAATAAAATAGGGAAGGGTGGAAGAAAGAATAATGAAATAAAAAGGAAAATTGAAGAAATTGAAAAACTTACAGATAAACTTGAATTCCTTGTAAAAAATCTTGATTATTTTAAAAAGTAAATGAGAAAAGGAAATATAAAATGGTTAAATATCTGAAAAATTTTAAAAAAGTAGATTAATTCATACCCATTCAAAACTCTGCACAACTATGACATTTTCCTTTTCTGCTTTTTCAATAAATTTTCTGGGTGCAAAATGGGTAACGAGAATCTTAATAACATCCGCATCACCATATTCTTCTTTAATTATCTTTGTTTTTTCTTCAAGTTTTTTAAATATGTTTTCTTCCTTTTTTCAATTTAAGATTTGGAAGAAAAAAGTTGAACCAGACACAAAATTTTTGAAAACTGTCGGTTAAAGAAAAGAGTTATTTCAGGAAGAATATAAATTGAAAAACAGGACAAGTTCTAGGAGATAGGACAAAAACCATCTACTTTTAAAGATTTACCAAAAGATACAAATTTTGCCTTAAAGAAGAAAGGAAAGTGGATAAAACTAATTCTTCTTATAATAGCAAATTTTACACATCAGACCATAAAAAATAATTTTCTTAGAAAAAAGTAAAATCGTATATTCATCATACACCTCTTGACACGGACTTTTTTGCAGGTTATGATAAAAATGTAATATAATTTGAATTTTTGTTAATACTCTTCCTTTGTCATCAGAAGTGAACTAAAGAAACAGGATGTGGGAGGTAAAATTTATAGGTAAGGTATAGTCATTGTGGAAAGAGGATTTAAAGTGAGTAAAACAAGGAATTTTGAAAGAAAATTTTCCTGAATATATAAGAATGAAACATTTTTATAATATTGAATCAAAAGAGAAAATAATAAGATGGCTGGAAATCTGTGACATATCTTTTGAACTTTTCAAAAATAGTTTTAAAGGACATAAAAAAGAAGAACAGGTGTATAAAAAATTAAAAAAAATTCTAAAAAATAAAACCTCTTTGAAAATAAAAATACTATCTATGCTGGAAAGAATTTAAAATGATTTCTAAAAGTATTATTCTTCTTATCAGAAAAATTTTAAAAATCAGTCAGCAAGAGAAAATTAATTTGATGTTTATAGGTGGCATTGCAGTTAGTGTATGGGGTAATCCAAGAGCTACCTATGATATAGATATAGTCGCACAGATAGAAATAGAAAAGATTAAAGATATTTTGAAGATATTTTACAAAAACAACTTTGGATATGATAAAAAAGAACCCTTGAAGTCGATTCAAAATTTACAGTTTATTACTTTTACCTACCCAAGAAAAAAAAGCAAAATATTTATAGATTTTTTTATTGTAAGGGGGAATTATTTTCAAGAAGCATTAAAAAGAAAACAGATAATAAAAATTTTTGATTTGAAAATTCCTGTTATTTCTCCGGAAGACCTCATACTTTATAAATTGCTTTCAAGAAGAGAAAGGGATATGGAGGATATAAGAGATATACTTACTTTACAAAAAGGGAAAATAGATATTGATTATCTAAAAAAATGGGCAGAAGAATTAGGTGTTAAAGCATTTCTTGAAGATGAACTAAAAACCATTTATTTTAACAGAAATGAGAAATAACAGGCAGATTTTATATAAAGGTAGAGTTAAAATTTTTCAGAACTTATGAACAATCATTAAAAAGAACGGAAGATACCGGCAAGTTTTACCCAAAGATGTTCTGTTATTATAAAGATTCATTCACTTGACAAATTTGTTTAATTTGTTTAAAATAAATTAAACAAAATGGCAAAAATATTAATAAAGCCCGGTTCAAAAATAGAAAAAATAAATTTAAAGGAAATATATGAGTTTAGAGAATTGTTATATTTTTTAATCTGGAAAGATATAAAGGTAAAATATAAGCAGACGATTTTTGGTATTGGATGGGCAATTTTACAACCACTATTTATGATGATTATTTTCACTTTATTTTTTGGTAAATTTGCCAAAATACCTTCAGACAATATTCCTTATCCTATCTTTTCATATACCGGATTAATTATCTGGACATATTTTTCCAATTCTTTAACATTTGCAACAGATAGTGTAGTAAAACATCAAAATGTGATCACAAAAATATATTTCCCCAAAATTTTACTCCCACTTTCTTCTGTTTTAAGTCATCTACTGGATTTTTTCATTTCTTTCATAGTTTTGATTATCTTTTTACTTTTTTACAAAATTACACCTACTCTAAATATTCTTTATCTTCCATTTTTTATTTTTATCACTGTGATAACTTCTTTCACATTTTCCTTATATTTATCTGCCCTGAATGTTTATTATAGAGATGTCCGATACATTATAAATTTTTTAATTCAGATATGGTTTTTCCTTACACCAATCGCTTATCCTGCATCAATAGTTCCAGAAAAATATCGTTCTATATATGGTTTAAATCCAATGGTTGGAGTTATAGAGGGAATAAGATGGTCTCTTCTTGGTAAAGAAATAACATCTTTAAAAATGATGTTTATTTCTGTTTCTTTAATCATTTTCCTTTTTATAGGAGGAATTTACTTTTTTAAAAATATGGAGAAAACATTTGCAGATGTCATATAAAAATGGAAGAAATAGCAATAAAAGTTGTAAATTTAAGTAAAAAATATAAGATTGGAGAAAGAGTCCCTTACAAAACTCTAAGAGAGGAGATTATTAAATTTTTTAAAGGGGATAGAAAAAAAGAAAATGAATATATATGGGCATTAAAGGATGTATCACTTGAAATAAAAAGAGGAGAAATAGTAGGTATAATCGGACCAAATGGAGCAGGAAAAACAACTTTATTAAAAATACTCTCAAGGATAACAGAACCAACAGATGGCTATGCAGAAGTATATGGAAGAGTAGGTAGTTTACTTGAAGTTGGAGTTGGTTTCCATCCAGAATTGACAGGAAGAGAAAATATATATTTAAATGGTGCAATGCTTGGAATGTCAAAAAAAGAAATTGATAAAAAGTTTGACCAGATTGTATCTTTTGCAGAAATAGAAAAATTTATAGATACACCTGTAAAACATTATAGTTCAGGAATGTATGTTCGGCTTGCTTTTTCAGTTGCTGCCCATCTTGAACCAGAAATTTTACTTGTAGATGAAGTTCTTGCAGTAGGAGATATATCATTCCAGCAAAAATGTCTTGGTAAAATGGACCAGGTCACAAAAGAAGGAAGAACTGTCCTATTTGTAAGTCATAATATGTCAGCAATAAGAAGTTTATGTAAAAGAGTAATCTGGCTTGAAAACGGTAAAATAAAAAAAGAAGGCAATGCTAACAGTGTAACAATTGAATATGAAGAAACATTTTTAAAATATGGAGGAGGGCTTTCACCTGAGAGAGTAAGAAAGAATGAAGAAATAAAAAATAAAGAGTTTTATTTTAAAAAAGTTGGAATTTTTGATGAAAAAGGGAATCAAAAGATTGCTTTTAAGTATGATGAAAAAATTGTTTTAAACATAGAACTTGAAGGCAAAATTGAAGAAAAATTTCATATTGTATTTAGAATATATGATAAATTTGGAATAATGGTTTTTGCAGGTGCTTCAGCAGAATTCTTTAATAAATATTTTACTCCTGATGTAAGGAAAATTAAAATAGAAATAGGACCAACAAACTTAACAAAAGGGACATATAGAATTGAACTTCTTTTAAGAAAAGGGAAAATTCAGGGATTAGAAAGAGATGAGATTGATATATGGGAAAATGCCATAAATTTTAAAATAACTGATTGTAGACCTTTTGAAACCAACTTTGAATTAGAAAATCCAAGGGATGGCATTATTGCAATAAGGAATAAATTTTATGAAATTTCATAAGTATTATAGTTATTTTTTAAAATTTTTTAGAACCCCAAAAACTAAAATTATTGAGTTTGTTTTGTATTTTATGAAACAAAAAATTGAGATGGTGATGATCCAATTGTTGATAAAATTAAAAAAATTTAATCCTTTTACAAAAAAAATATGGAAAAAAGAAACTGAATTAGATATTATAACCCGTAAGTTTGAAAAATGGACAAACGAAAAAAAGCAAAAATACAAAATTAAAGAATTTTTAGAACCAGATTTTATCCCAATAGAAAAAGACACTTCACACTGCTATGCAATTCAACAAGTTAAAAAAGAGATTTTTGAATTTGCTAAAATTATTTTGGAAAGGTCTCTTACACATACTATTTTAGAAATCGGATTAGGTTATCATGGAGGCACTCATATCTTTTGGAAATTAATTTTTGATAAAGTCATCACTATTGAAATAGACATGAAAAATATTAAACGATTTGTTATAAATGAGAATATTTCAAATAGAGATATCTTCATAATTGGTAATTCTAACAGTTTAGAAATTTTAAGAAAGGTTATAAATAAAGTAAAATCAGTAGATGTATTATTTATAGATGGTAATCATAAATATGGATCCGTTAAAAAGATTATTTATTGTATAGGGATTTAGTCAAAAAAGGTGGCATAATTGCTTTTCATGACTCGGTATGTGTTTTGGAAAATCTAAATTTTGGTGTGAATAGATTTATAACAGAATTAGAAAATGGACTTTTTGATGGTAAAAAACATACACTCTATCACATAGTATACTCTAAGGCAGTTGGAATAAGTTATGAAATAAAAGAATAAAAATTTTAAATTAACTTTTTAATTATAAAAGGGTATGTAGGGAGGTATAAATGGTATTTTCAATTATAACTGTTTCTTATAATCACGGCCGGTTTATAGAAAAGACAATGAAAAGTGTAATCTTTCAGAGAGGTGATTTTTATATTGAGTATTTAATTATAGACGGTGGCTCAACGGATAACACAATAGAAATATTGAAAAAGTATGAAAAAATATTGAAGAATAGAGAAATAGAAATAAACTGTAACGGAATTGAATTTTACTGGGTTTCAGAACCAGATAATGGACCAAATGAGGCATTAAATAAAGGACTGAAAAAAGCAAAAGGAGATATAGTTGGTATTATAAATTCTGATGATTTTTATTTAAATGAAAAAGTCCTTGAAAAAGTAAAAAATGTCTTTGAAAAAAATAAAAATGTTGATGTTGTTTATGGAGATGCTTATTTTATAGATGAAAATGATAATATAATTGGAGAAAAAAAAGGATTTAAAAAAATTGATTGGGATACATTAAAAGTTGGTTCATATGTAGCACAACCTGGACCATTTTACAGAAGGAGTTTATTTTCAAGGATTGGTTATATGAATGAAGGATTAAAATATACTGATGATTATGAATTCTGGATTAGATGTGTAAAAAATGGAATAAAATTCTTTTATATCCCTGAAATTCTTTTAAATTTTAGAGTCCTTCCAACAGCAAGAAGTTATGGCGCTACACCATTTATATTTATAGAAAATCTCTATCTACAAATAAAAAATTTTGGAATTAGATATATACTCCAAAAAGACAAAATGGTAAATTCAGTTTTCGGCTATTCCCAAATAGCAGGTGTAAACATTGAAGAAAGTTTTTTAGTTATAAGGGATGGCCTATTTAGAATGCTTGGAGAAAAGATTTCCAGAAAATATATAAACAAAGTAAAAGGTAGAATATATATAAAAAAATCAATATATGAAGTTTTCAAAAATAAAAAAGAAGGATTAAAATATTACTTAAGGGGTTTTTGGATATCTCCTTCTTATTTTTTTACGAAAGATAGTATTGTTTTTATGGTCAGATTTTTTCTTATGAGGGAGAGGTTTTATTTTGGGATAAAAGATAATATAAAGAAGTTTCTGGGATTAAAAAAATAGTTTTTGATAAATTAAAATTAGAGAAAATTTGATGAAAAACATAAATTTTTGTATAATTTTTATGAACTTGAGAAAAACAATGATTTTATAATTTATAAACTAAAATGAAAATATATTTGGATATGTGTGTTTACAATAGACCTTTTGATTATCAAGGCGATGAAAAGATTGCTAAAAGGAATAATTTATGGGAGCGACTTTACCTGAAATAAGAAATAAAGGATGGCTTGCTTTAGTAAAAGAATTAGGACATGCAGGAGCTACAAAATTTATCTTAATGTATGAATCAGGTGAAGGGAATTATACAAAAGAGCGTAAAAAATTATTTAAAAATATCCCTACAGAAAAAATAATAAAAGAGATAAAAAAATATAAAAAATGATAATAACAAGAACGCCTTTTAGAATATCTTTTTTTGGTGGTGGAACTGACTATCCTTTATGGTATAGACAGAATAAGGGTGCTGTATTAACAACAACTATAGATAAATACTGTTATATTTCAGTTAGACATCTTCCTCCTTTTTTTGAACATAAGCACAGAATTGTTTATTCTTTAATAGAGGCGGTAAAGGAAGTTGATGAAATAAAACATCCTGCTGTAAGGGGAATTTTGAAATATTTAAATATTGATTTTGGACTTGAGATACATCATGATGGAGACCTACCTGCAAGAACAGGACTTGGCTCAAGTTCTTCATTTACTGTTGGGCTTTTAAATGCTTTGTATGCTTTACTCGGAAAAATGAAATCAAAAGAGGAACTTGCAAAAGAAGCAATATATGTTGAGCAGAATGTTTTAAAGGAGAATGTTGGTTGCCAGGACCAGATTGAAGTGGCTTTTGGAGGACTTAATAAAATTACATTTTTACCAGATGATAATTTTATTGTTGAACCAATTATTTTACCTCCTGGTAAAAAAGAGGACTTTGAAAAACACCTACTTTTATATTTTACAGGTATTTCAAGGTATGCTTCTGAAGTGGCAAAAGAACAACTTGAAAATATGGAGAAAAAGAAATATGAACTCAAAATTCTTCATCAAATGGTTGAAGACGGAATAAAAATTCTTATAGGAAACAGTGATTTGAGAGATTTTGGAAAACTACTTGATGAAGCATGGCAATTAAAAAGGTCTTTATCTAATAAAATCTCAAATCCAGTTATAGATGAAATATATGAAAGAGCAAAAAGGATAGGAGTAATTGGTGGAAAACTTCTTGGTGCAGGTGGTGGTGGATTTATGTTATTTTTTGCTCCTCCTGAATTACATCAGAAAATAAAAGAAGAAATTAAAGGACTTTTTGTTCCATTTAAGTTTGAAAATCAGGGTAGCCAGATTATTTTTTATCAACCAGAGGAGGTTAAATAAAAAAAATTATAAAAAGTATGAAGAAAAGGCAAGATATTTAAGAAGAAAAGTTCTTGAAATGTGTGTAAAAGCAGGGACTGGTCATGTCACATCTTCTTTTTCATGTGTTGAAATTCTTATAAAAGAAATGAATGAATAAAAGCATGAAAAATTTGAAATATTTAGAAAGAAAAGCAAGTTATATTAGGAAAAAAACTTTAAAATTACATCTTAAAATACCTGAAACAAGAATTGCTTCTTCTTTATCACCAATTGAAATCTTTGTTGCATTATTTTATGGAGGTATTTTAAAACTTGGAAAAGATAGATTAGTTATAAGTAAAGGCCATGGAAGTATAGCCATCTATTCAATTTTAATAGATATGGGTCTTTTGTCTCAGAAGGAATTAAAAAATATTGGGAAAGAAAATTCTAAAATTGGAAGTATTCCTGATATAGGAATTCCTTATGTTGATATAGTTAATGGGTCTTTAGGGCATGGAATAGGACAAGCATGTGGGATTGCATTAGGAGTTAAAATGAAAAATTTAAAATCAAGTGTATTTGTTTTACTCGGAGATGGAGAATTATATGAAGGCTCTGTTTGGGAAGGATTTATGTTTGCTTCTCATCATAAATTAGATAATTTGAACATAATAATAGATAAAAATAAAATCTGCATGCTGGATTATTGTAAAAATATTATTGATTTAGAACCCTTAAAAGAAAAATTGGAAAGTTTTGAATTTTCAGTATATGAAGTTGATGGCCACAATTTAGAAGTTTTATATGAAGTTTTATCAAAAATAAAAAAAGTAAAAAAGCCTAAAGTTGTCATTGCGAATACTATAAAAGGAAAAGGAATTCCAATTTTGGAAAATGATCCTTTATGTCATATAAGAACTTTAACAAAAGAAGAAATTGCAGATATTTTGAATCTCTTATAAAATGGAATTCATATTAAGAGAAATTTTGATTGAAAATATATATGAAGAAATAAAAAGGAATAAAAATATCATTTTTTTATCTGATGATTTTGGAGCAAAAAATTTAGATAAATTAAGAAAAGATTTCCCTAAAAACTTTATAAATGTTGGAATTGCAGAACAAAATTTGATAAATGTTGCTATAGGTCTTGCTTACGAAAATTTTGTTGTTTTTTGTTATGGAATTTCAGCTTTTATTACTATGAGATGTTTTGAACAATTAAGAAATTTATCTTTATTTTCAGAAATTAAAAAGTTTAATGTAAATTTAATAGGAGTTGGAAGTGGTTTTAGTTATGATTTATCAGGACCAACTCATTGGTGTATAGAGGATATATCTATTATACGAACTCTTCCCAATTTTACAATTTTCTCTCCTTCTGATTCATTTTTTATTAAAGAAATTTTAGATTTTTCTATTAGAAATAAATCCCCAAAGTATATTCGCCTTGAAGGAAAAAGTGTCAAAAATATATATCCTTCCTACAAAAATTTTGATTTTTCAGATGGACTTTCTATTTTAAAGGAAGGTAAGGACTTTTATATAATAGGGACTGGAAATATGACACACAGGGCAATTGAGGTCTCAGAAGAACTTGAAAAATATAGAATAAATGCAGGA